>JGI26117J46588_1000006_pt1 | contig 47244 bp, 58 predicted proteins | sample AOAMet_48_BLW_10_2_FD_46588 | JGI IMG/M metagenome (IMG submission 46588)
CTACTAATGCTACTTGGGCTGAACGCCTTAATATCCCTGTCAGTACTGCTATCAGCTGTAATAAACCAAGCGGTACTGTCAGCCAATTGGTTGACTCTAGCAGTGGCATTCATGCTCGTCACTCAGCCTATTATATTAGGACTGTTCGTGGAGACAACAAAGACCCGTTGACACAATTCATGATTGACCAAGGTATTCCTAATGAGCCAGATGTAATGAAGCCAGATGCTACAACAGTATTTAGTTTCCCTATGAAAGCTCCTAGGGATGCTGTGGTTACAGCTGACATGACAGCCATTGAACAACTTGAGATGTGGTTAGCTTATCAACGATCATGGTGTGAACACAAACCATCTGTTACAATTAATGTTAAGAGTGATGAGTGGTTTGAAGTAGGAGCATTTGTATACAAACACTTCGATGAGATGAGTGGTGTGTCATTCCTACCGTTCAACGAACATACATACCAACAAGCACCATACCAAGATGTTGACAAAAAGAAATACTTAGAGACACTAGGTCAGATGCCTAACAAGATTGATTGGTCATTACTGTCAGATTACGAGAACGAAGACAATACAGCTGGAAGTCAGACAATGGCATGTAGTGGTGACGTTTGTGAGATGGTAGACTTAACATAACAGAAAGCATCAGCAATGGATATAATACTAGGACTTGCACTTAGTCTACACTTAGGACTAGAGGGTGACTACAATGAGATCCACCCTCATGTGCAAGTAAGAGATGGTTACTTCATTGCTGGTGCTTACTACAACAGTGAGAATAAAGTAAGCCCATACTTAGGTATCAGATCTGAGGGTGAGCTAGGCTATCTAGAGTTTGGTATAGTAGATGGATATGATGCATTCGATGCACCTGTGCCTTTTACTAGGATAGGCTACACACTGGATGACAACTCATCTGTATTTGTGTCACCAGCATTAGAAAAAATAAACAAGAATGTTACATCAGGTCTTGTCATAGGTTTAGAAGTTAGTTATTAATAACCAACAAGAGATTAAATAAGGGAATACAAATGGTAGTTAAAAGACAATTCAGTAGGGCATTGTATGAGGCATATGATGGTAAGGCTAAAGACAGATTAGTTGAGTACCTCACCAGTGTAGGCCATACTATTGTCAGTACTGAAGAGAACTTCAATGTAGATGTTGTATCTCAGAAAGGTGACTACACCTACTTCAATGAGGCTGAGGTTAAGACAGGATGGAAGGGTGATTGGAATACTAACTGGGCAGAGATAAGATTACCTGAACGTAAGGGTAGGCTTGTCAAACTGTATAAAGAAAAGAATGGTGTGCTTAACTTCTATATCTTCAGGGCTGACATGCAGCAAGCATGGAGAATTAAAGACACCTTACTAACAGAAGAAAGCCTGAAGGAAGCTAAGGGTAGATACATTACCAAAGGTGAGAAGTTCTTCCATATTCCATACACAGATGCTGAATTAATTAACTTAGAGAAAGAAGATGTATAATGGCTAAATGGAATTTAGATGCTGTACGTGATGAGGTAGAGGATGATGTTGTCAACCAACCACCACACTACGGTAACGGTAGGATAGAATGCATAGAGTATATGAGGGACAACATGGATCACATGATGTTCATGGGTTACCTAGAAGGTAATGCTAAGAAGTACATGCATAGGTACAGGTACAAAGGTAAACCTGTAGAAGACCTAAGGAAAGCCAAATGGTACTTAGAATATCTTATACGAGAGATGTCACAAGAGTAATAAAAAAGCCCCTCAGGATTTCTCCTTGGGGCTTCTTCTTTATTTCTTCTTCATTGGTTTCTTTTTAACAGGTTTCTTTTTATTTGTACCCTTACCGTAGGGAACTTTCTTTCCGTTCTTGTATGGCATAACGTTTCTCCTTTATTGTTTAGCCGCCCACATATTGTCAATCATATTAGGGTATTTCCTACCAGCTCTAGATGCTCTAGCTCTAGCCTTTTTCTTCTGCCCATCTGTCAACGGTTTAGATTTACCTAAAGACTTAGGACGTTTCTTTTTCCATACGGGTTGTTTATTAGCCATTACCACTTCACCTTGTTAGCCCAGTAAGCTGCACTCATCTTACCTTTTTTAATGTTCTTAGCATGACGTGCCTTGAATGCTTTATTTCTAGCTGATCCTTTCGGACTACCTTTGACACCCTTCTGCCCAAACCTAATTACCTTTTCTTTACCACCAGCACAAGCCTTAACAACATGTGACTTAGTTTTGTGACTTGGTGTAGTCCTAGGGGAGTTACACTTCATCTTAGCTTTGTTAAGTTTCTTAGGCACGTTCTTACCTCTCATTAGTTAAGTGGGTTGTCTACTAGGGAATCATAGGCTTTCCATATATCATCTATTTCTGTTTGGTATTTGTCAAGCTTATCACCCAAACTATCAGTGATCCCAGTCGATCTCTCAACTTGACTACGTAAGTCAAGCAAGTCTTTCTGTTGTTCCAAGATTGTTTGCATCTGCGTACTAATCGTTGACAACCTTGTGTTAAGTCCTCTAACATCATTATCTTGTACCGCCTGTTCTAGTGTTTGTATACGAGAACCTAAGTCCCCTGCTGTTTTATCGAATGTTCCTGACTTAGTGACAACTGTCTCAATGCCTGACTCAACAGCATAGAACCTTTGTAATGTGTCATAGCCGTAGTATATACCACCACTAAGAGAACCTAAGATGGGTAGGGCAGCAGCTATGTACCACCCTTTGAATGTAAACCCACCAACTTTTACTTCAGCATCTTCTATCATGGCTGAGGATCGTTGTTAGCTAATGAACCGTGTTGCATTATATACGTAGCAGCACCGTAGATGTCATCAGCATCCTTCATTTCACTTGTTAAGTAACCGTTCCAACCTGTAGCATTACCGTAGTTATCCCATGTAATGACAAACTCGTCAACACTTTGTGTGTATGTTAAGGCTGAGTAGTTACCTATGACAATGCTGTTCTGTGCTGCATAGCTGTCAATGCTTGCTGTAAGGCTTTCAGTATTAGCAGCTGCCATGAATGCACCAGCTTGTTGAGCATACCCTTCAACAGAATCTAATGCTTGGTTGTATGTGGCTACTTCAGCTGCATCTATAGAGTACTCATCTGTAGAAAGCATGTCTTGTAGAGCTACCTGTTCAGGTGCTGTGTCAGCTTCCATTGCAACTTCAGCAACTGACGTAGCTGTCATAAGAACATCTGTAGCATCAACCAATGTGTCAACAGCTAAGGCTAAGTTGTTCATAGCAGCTACATGTTCTTGTACGAAGAGCTGTTCAGCTGTTGTAGCTGTAGCATAATCATGTTGCATTACCTGATCAACAGCATCTAGGTAAGCTGTAAGCATAGAACTAGAAATATGACCATCATCTAATGATCCATCTACTATGACACCACCAACCTCAGCATAACCTGTAGCACCAACACCCAACTGAATTGACAACTGTAGTCTGTTATCTATAACATTAATACTATCAATCAGTGCTTGTAGTTTCTCTTCCCCTGTCTGTGCGTTTGCTTGTCCTGAAACGGTCACTAAGACTGAGCTTGCTAACAGTAGTTTTTTCATCTGACTCTTCATTTGATTCTATGTCCTCTCCTACCTTTAACAAGGTGTCCCAAAATTGTTTGTCATCAACATACCCCACCACATAAACGGAAGGATTCTCTCTATACTTTAGTAAAGCATTCTTACCCATAAGAAGTTTACCAGTTTTGAAATCGTTTACAGGGCAGGGCGTATTAGCTAAAACCATCGCCTTAAATACAGCTGGATCAGCACATAAAATACTGATGCCAGAAATCTGCAAACCTAAACCTCCTACTTGCTGAGGTGCTCCTAAAAGCCTAGCATTCTTACGTCTGTTACAGGAGTTATCTTGCTGCATACCACCTGATGACAAGCCTATGACACTTAACTGTATACCTACAGAACTTGGCATTAAGCATGAGTCGTTACCACCGCCACCCATAATCGTAGGTGCTATACTGGACATGACAGGAGCTTTATCCCCTGCACCTGTCGCATTGTAGTTGTTGGTAACAGTTTCGTCTGTGTTGTTACTGTCTACTGTACTGTCTTGGTAATTATTACTGAAGTCACCTGTAACATCATTGGCTAGTACACTGGTCACCAAGAACATCTTTAAGATTAGAGTCTTGGCACATAAGCTGAACAGCTGCTTCATCTTTACCGATAAGAGATAGTGTTTGTGCATTTAAATTTCTTTGACATTTAGGCTCGTTGTTAGGACATACCGAAGGGAACTGTATTGTTGTGGACGTACAGGCAATCAATACCAAAACTAATACGAGGTAATATTTAATCACGTCTGCTGTCTTCCATCATAATCCTGATTGACTTAATGTTCTCATCAATACGAGCTAGGGTTAAAGCTTGTGTTTGTACAATCTTATCGAGGGTTTCGATACGTACTTCATGACGTAGTATCTCACGAGTGTTGTTCTTAACGGAGTTGTCAAGTGATGACACATACCATACAAGAGCTATGGTTTGACAGATGATAGCTACTACTAGAGTAACAGGTACTGTCTTCGATAAGTGCCAATCAGTTTCTTTGTCCATCATTTTGTAAACCCTGCTCCGAAGTATAGGCCAACAATAGCTGACACAATGTGAGTATCTAGTGGTGTTATGACAAAGCCAGAGGCAGCTTGCCATCTTACAGTTTCGTTAGCACCAAGTAGCCAGTTAATAATACCACCCTCAACTTCAGTGTAACCTACGATAACGTTTATCTCAGGGTAGAATACAGCAACTAACTTAGGCAGTACAATTATAGCAAACACAGCTGACAGAGCTATAAGCCTACGTGTCCAAGCAAAGTGTTTGTCAGTCTTACCAGCTTCACGAGCTATGTTAACTTGTTCAGCATTGAAGTTAGCTCGTTCCATGAGCATCTTGTTGTTCTCTTGTTTAGCCTTAATGCTTTGACCCCATATGGACATGACCCCACCGAGAACGGTAGAGCCTAGCATTGTAATTAGTTCTAATGGTAATCCAAACATTTATTTAGACTTTCTTTATTAGTTTACACTTAATGTACCCAGTGTTTCGTTTAAGTCAGGCTTAGTCCAAGACTTCAACACTGTTCCGTCTGCTTTACGGATGTCATACTTAGTACCTGTTCTTTTACCGTTTGTTTCAACGGAAGTAGTGACAATATCTGCAGCTTCTTCACCTGTTTTTGCGACAAGATTATACGTTGCTAGTCTACGTTTTAACAAACCTCTTGGGTAATTGTTTACTGAAACATTGTTTACTTTTTCTTTACCAGATCTAAAGTTAGTAGTGAACCCAATTAAATTGTCAGTTGTTTGAGTAGCTTCATCTTTGCTTGTCTCATCCAACATTGTTTTAACAGAAGACCAACCCGTACTTTCAACACCAGCATTCCAAGCCATATCATACGCAGCCTCTTTAGCTTTATCCGATAAATCTTCAAAGCCTGTACCATAATTCTCCCCAGCTTGCTTGCCAAACTCCACATAAACAGCCTTTGCAAACTGTTCATCCGAAGAATAAGAAGACCTAGAAAGACCAAACTTAGTAGCACCTGAATAATCTATATCAGCTAAATCTGACTCTTTTAAACCATGAGTTCCTGTAGGATCAATAGCAGTACCATCAGATTTCTTAATGCTATTTTTGTCAGGGACTATACCATAGGGTAGTGTAATTATATTCCTACCATCTAAGTGTATATCTGTACCTTCCGATTCTGTTAAAGAGTTAAACCCACTTTGTAAGGGAGCTGCTAGAGTAATAGTAGGGTTACCATCTGAATCAAGAGGTGTTACTACAATCTCTTCGTCAGGTTCTCTAGGTGTAGCTTCAGCATTAGACTCAAAGTCAATATCTTCTAATGGTACTCCTATAAAATCTTCATTGATAGCTGCAGTTACATCCGCATTCTGATCAGCTGTTAAGTTATTGTTGGTATCTATTAGGTTATTGTTGGTATCTACTGGAGCTGCATCATCCTCTTGACGAGTAAGTATCATAGATTCCATAGTAGATGGGTCACCACCTAACCTACGCCAGTAGTTAGCATATGTCTTGAACTGGTTGTTAGCTCGTGTAATCTCTGAGTAGTTTCTACCTAGAGCCTCAACACCCCAACCTTTACCACGTAACTCTGTTCGTTCACCCGTTGACAAAGCCCTACCACTATCTTTAATCATGCGGTAGATATTACCACCGTAATACTTGTCAGCTTTAGCTTGGAATAAACCACCAGCCCACTCTGAAGGACTTGTAGTTTTCTCAGCTTTCAGTTTAACCTCACCAATACCTGTCAATTCAAATACTGTACTCTCTACAATACCTTTCATTGTGGTAGCAAAGATATTAGACTGAGACTGTAGTGCATCCTTTAACTGGTTGACAGCAAGTGTATGGCCTTCAGGGTCTAACTTCTTGACAATATTTAGTTTGTCAAATACATCGTTGGCATATAATACATCCATTGTTTCTTTACTTAAGAGTTTGTTTGATGTACTGACGTTAACTGTAGCTTGACCAACACCATTCAAGAATGAATCTCTATGCTCAGGTTGGTTAAGGTTCACAGGTTCTGTTAACTTCACCTTAAAATCAAAAGCATTGTTTATTGCATTTAATCTGTCTTTGTCACTACGGTCTGTGGCTATTTCCAATTCTTCATTGTTGTGTAGTATGACAGCTGCACCAACTTCAGGTTCATCTAAACCGAATACATTTAAGTTAGTGTACACTGTGTCTTTAGTTTCTGTCTTTTCTAAAGTCTTTAAGATTTCAGGCCATTTACCAGCAACATAACTAGACCAATCAACTTTATCTGACAATAAAGCCTGAGCTAATATAGGGTCTGTNTTACCTAACACTTTAGCTTGCTTTAGAAGGGCTGCAGATATTGGCTCCATTGCTGCCATAGTTTCNGCTGTAAGCATATCTTTGTCATACGTTTCAAGACGACCCAGAAGAGNATCTAATGTGTCAATCTGTGATTTAACAGGGGAGAACTCATCGGCTGTTATGTTGAGTGGTCTTGTAAGTTGNGACTTAGCTATATCAAAGCTAGTTCTTAGTTGAACCATAGACTCAGGGCTGACATCACCACCAGCTATTTCAGCTTGTAGACCTACTAAAGCTATTGCTCTAATGTTCTGTAGTATTTTGTTAGCATGAGGCATATATGACTCTTGNAATTCCATCTTGTCTATGTTAGATGCTGACGTTATATATAATGCCGCAGCTTCAGAAGTCTTCATATCATTTAAGGCTANAGTAGCTACATCTTGACTCGTGAAAGGTTTACCTGATTGACTTAACTTTTGTTCAGCTAGGAACATATATGCAGGGTTTTCTATTAACTGTTTGTTAGCTGCCTCAGCTGCTGCCATAGCAGGGTTAAAGGTTAGAGAACTTATGTCAACACCTGTACGCCTAAATACAGCATCAGCCTCACCGTCACCTAATTGAAAACCTAAAGATTCATATGAGGATACAGCTGAGTTAATACCAGCCTTAAGACGTGTTGGGTCTGTTACACCTTTAAGCTTGTCTAGCTGTGTGACAAAATTAGCAAAACCAGCTTTATTCAAGGAAGCTTCTGTAGGTTTACCTCTAGTTTGTGCTTTGGAATATGCATCCATAGCACCAAACAAACCTTTTGTCAGGTTAGCCATGCCTTGAGCTGCAGCTGCTGAAGCACTGGCACTAGGTGCATTGACACCCTTCTCATAGGCTGTACCTTCGTCACCTAAATCCATAGCAAAACCTGCCATAATTACATATCCTTATTTTTGTTGTTGTTGGAAAACCTGTGCATCAAACTCAAGACCTAATCTTGTAGCATTTTTTATCATGTCAGGGAAGGTTTCACCTCGTGCAAGTCTCTTCTGAATCTGTACTTTTATNTGATTCGAGAAGGGTTGNGCCCAAAGCTCATCGTTTATCTCGTAGAAGAGTTTCTCACCTTTTAGCATATCATCTTTATTNCCNTCTGTCAAGAGCCTTATGGCATAATCAGACTTAGCCCTCATTCTTTTCTCGAAATCACGTACAACTTTAGTCTCTTTGTAGATCATTTCGTTTAAATCATAGAAGTTTTGTACAGGTGCTGGTGTCGCACCGAATAATACTGCAGCCCAAGTTATGGGGTCTAGGTCACCTACTGACAGCTTACGTGTACGGCTACGATAATTACCTGTNTCAATNAGTTCTTTTATCTTGATACCTTTATCAAAAGTAGAAATGTTGCGTACTAACTGTGTCAAATCCTCACGAGCTATTTCACCTTGCCCTTTGAACATAGCAGCAAAGGCTGATGTAGCTACTTTGTACATGTCTCTTGCAATCTCACCAGATGGACCAGCAAGTACTGTCATAAACTCATCATCGAAAAGTTTACGGTATGTGTCTACAAGCTGATCTACAGGAGCTACACGAGTAGCATATGCTGTCTCAGAACCTAATAGCTCAGACAGTAAGGCATCAATAGTACCATACTTAATACGGTTAAACATCTTGACAGTCTCAGGGTCTTGAGGGTCATATCCTAGTTTCTCTGTGACGTAACCTGCAGATTTACCTAAGCCTAAACCTGTTAACCCGAACATCGGCCCCATTGCAGCAAACATACGTATACGTTCACCAGCTGTAAAGTTACGACCAACTGTAATATTTTCTAATGCTCGTAAAGAAAACGATAACCACTGTGTTGGTACTCTCATTGGTCCTGACTGTGCAAAACTACGTGATGATGTAGTCATACGGAATGACAAATCTTGTTCACGGTTAGTTATCCAGAGTTTACCTTCGGGTGATAGTGGGTCAATTAATGGACGTTTAACTCTATGCTCTAAGAAAGCTGTGGTAAGAGCTGACATACGTGTAGCTCGTTCACCTTCCTTAAATAAGAAGGTTGACTTATCTAAAAACTTATTAGCATTGTCAGCAGCTTTACCTGTAAGAGTACTTGAAGCACCAAACTTCTGTGCCTGTTGAAGTTCTAGGATTTGTGTGTCAATAATGTTACGACCACTCTCATCAATATACCTGATTAAACTGGTTAGTTCATCTTCATCAATAAGTTTAAGTTTAGCTAGCCGTTTTATTGCTAGACTACGAGATGGCCCTACTGGTAGTTTAGTAATAATCAACATAGGTGCTGTTAGACCTAGGGCTTTACTACCTTGTACTGGTGATACAGCTGCTATTGTTAGTGCATGCAGTGACTGTAAAAAGAATTGGTCAGGGTTAAGGAAACCAAACTTGGAGTAGAACCCAACCTTCATAAGAGTAGACGATGGGTCAGTCTTAGCTAGATCGACCTTCATACCTGATTTCTCGAAAACATTCTCAGCTACTGAGTTACTAAAGGATTCCCACTTGTCACTTAACCATGTTGGTTGGTTGAGCCTACGTTTAATAACATCTTGTTGTTCACGTAACTGTGCTGCTGTGTCATTAAACTTACCTGTCTTAGTTACCTTAGCTCCTAAGAAACGATTAAGGAAATCACTCTCTGGGACACCTTTAGGAAACTCTACAATGTTAGGATTGTTGTCAGCTAACTTAGTCCAACCTACAATAGCATTCTGTGATGCTGCACGGTTAGTATACCCGAACACCTCAGAACCGAACTGGTCTGCTATAGCTGATACAGGGCTTGCGTTGACAGCTTCCTTACCACCAAACTCAAACAATGGTGTGTCACCACGTTTAGTGTTTAGGCGAGTACCTACAACTTCACCGTAAGTAGAACCAGATAGAGATATATCTTCACCTTGGTCAACTATACTTACCTTCTCATCACGAGCTTTTGCTACAAACTCTTCTCTAAACTTAAAGTTGTACTTTGTACCTAAAGTAACTAAGTCTTCGTAGTCAACTATGTGTTTATTCCAAGAATTATTCTGTCTGATTACATCACCTAGGTCATCATACTCAGGTTTAGATAAGGCAAGCTTACCTATATCGTCAACACCTTGAGTATCCATAAGTGCTTTAACTTTACGGGTGATGTTATTTATTTGTAAGACAGCTAACTGTGCTTGCTCTTTACCGAAAGAACCTAACAGTGTCTTAAATCCACCACTAATCTTGTTACCTGACACCAAGGTTTGTTCCTTAGTTGTACCAACAAACCAACGGAACTCAGCATTTGTACGAGGACCACCTACGTTGTAAGGCATAACATCCACACGTTCTAGTGCACGAGTAGACTTGACGTTAGTGACAAACAAATGATCCATATATGTACTAGGAACTTTAAATACGATTTGGTCTGGATTTAGTTCTGCTTTACGAATGCTACGTCCTGTAGCAAAGTCTAATACTAATTCGTCATCTGGTAGTTTTACTCTTACATTGTCAACACGGTAAACAATATCTGCAAAGTCATCTGTAAACTCAGCATATACACCACCCTCAGCTACAACTTTCTTAAGGCGATCACTTGATCTGATCTGCCAAGATGTATCACTGATGTCAATTATAGCATCATAAGCTTCTAAGGTTTGTTTGGATGGGGTACTACCGTACATAGTCTTGTACAATGCTTCAAAGCTTTCCTTAGTAGGAGCTTTACGTAAGTATGACAACTCACCATCTCTTAGTTGTGTCATAAAGTCACTTAGGTTCGTTCTCTCAGAACCCTTAACTTTGTTAATAATCTTCTGGTATGGTTTAACTAGGTCACCTACTAAAGCTTGACCAGCTTCAGCTTGCATAAACTTACCACCAATCTTCTCACCTAGACGAACAGTAGCTGGACCAAACATTTTATTAATTGAGTCACCAATAATACCACCCTTGTCAAACCTATCAGCTGCCTCAGGTAATTTAAGTATGTCTACTCGTTGTTCAGCTTCTATGAAGTAACCGTTACCCTCTTCTCTCTTGACAACCTTAAGACTTGGGTCACCCTCAGCTATAGCTTCAGCATCTCGTTTCAAACGGAAAGGAGCACCTGAGCCATTCTTACCCATACGAACCACAACCTTGTAGTCGTCTGATCCTTCGTCAAAGATTTTACGGCTGTTAACAACCACATCATTTGTACGGTTAGCTATATTAACAGCAATATCATCAGCTGCTTTGGCTATTGTTGATGCTGATACATACTCACCGAAAGAACCTCGACGGTTCATCTCTTCAATCTTTTCCATCAAGACTGTCTTACGGTTGTTCTGACGTAAGGTGACACCTGAGGGACGTGCTGATGGTCCTTGTACTGGGTCTAGTTCTTCAGGTAGGTTACGCCCTGCAGCTATCTCATCGACCTGTATACCCATGTCATCTACTGACTTAGATAGTACATTAGCTGCTGGTACTTCACCTTTAATGACAGCAACAGCATCTACAGGTCTACGTACTTTTGTCAGAGACAATAGCTTGTTTGCTGTAGTTGAGTTCTTACCAGCTTTGAGTGCTGTTGCAAGTGTTGTAGCACCTTTAAGGTAACCTAAGGTAGCTATGTCAGCTACACCAAATACAGCATTAGCTCCAGCCATAGGATCATTACCTACGTATAGAGCATCGTTAGCTGACTTGTGTAAGTTCCATATAGAGTCAGTAGAGAAGATACCCTCACTCTTACGTTCCTTTACATACTCCTTAGCCCACTCCTCAAACTCACTAGGTTTAAGGCTTGTGAATGCTTCTCGTATGTCAACACCCTCACGATTAGAACGGAAGGTAACATTCTCGAAAGCACCTATTGTAATCTCACGTAAGATGTTAACGTCTAAGAATGTTAGAGCCTTAGATAAACCTGACTGATCGTTATCCTCTATCTCTCTTTGGATAAGACGATTCCATGTTTCCATGTTGGTGAGGGTACGAGCACCGTAAGGATTAATATCGTTGTCAGATAACATAAGGTTCTGCATGAGCATATACTCAGGTAAACCCATGTCCTCACCTTTGTCTTTACGGTTCTGGATTACTTCTGCAATGTCTTCAGGTTTTAGTCCATCGTTGTAGGCTTGGTCTATTGACAAATTATAGTCGAACTCACCACCTTCTGTCTTTACCACAGACGTATGGTTGGTGTCACCGTTAGCACGAGCCTCACGGATTTCATTCTCGTCGCCATCTATTGCAATAGCTAACTCTTGAGCTTTAATAGTTTCAACTTCAGATAGTGGGTTAAACACTTCTGTTTCATTTTCTTCCTCTAGTTGTTGAGATAATGTTTGAGAGTTGAAAATAGAATCTTCAAGAGTCAAGATGTTAGCCATAATTTAGTTACCCTGCTGTTGATGATGTAATATAGTCACTTCCAGTACCAAAAGTTTTTTCACCTGCACTTAAAGAAGGTGGTCTNGAACCAATGTTACTAAAACCAAATTGAGCTACTTGCATACCAATGTTTGATATAGCTCCATATCTTTGGGATGCTGCTGTTTGTTGTGCAGCAAGACCTGACAACCCAGTAAACTGCTGACCTAACCCACTCATCATAGAACCAAAACCTAGGTTAGAACCAAGCTGAGATGACAAAGATGATATGCCGCCTTGGAATCCTGATGATGTTGCTACACCACGNCCTTGTGCAGATTGTTGTCCTCTTGCTCTAGCTATGATACTAGAACGTACAGCACTTCTACGTTGACGAGTNGCTGTTTGTTGTTGTTGCTGGATTTGAACTTGAGTAGCTTGTTGTGAAGCTTGTGCAGCTTGTTTAGCAGCTTTTGCTTGTTTCTGAGCACCTACTACTGCTACACCAGTACCTACAACTGCTGCCCCTATTGCTATGGTCGTTAATGCTGCCATTCTAAATCTCCTTTATGTACACGGACTCAGCCTTTTTATAGCCCATCCTAGTGTATAGATGTTCTAGGTTAGAGATACCTTCAATATCTCCCATACCTATTTGATTTGCGCCTTTGTCAATAGACCATTTTTCAAAAGCTTTTACTAATCTAATGGAGCTTGGTTTACCTCTATATTCTTTTGTAATAAACCATGCAAGTTCAGTAGATTGAACTTTGTGTGACATGTAAACTTCAATAACAAAACCTAGTATTGAACCTACAATTTCACCGTCTACTTCTAATACAAACAAAACCATGTTGTCGTTCAGTAAGGCTGAATTAAGGAATGCTTCTGTTTTATTCTTGTCCCAAGTATGTGTGCTGGGTGCTTCTTTAGAAAACTCTTTGGCTAGTATTAGAACATCAAAGATGTCTTCTTCTGTTGCTTCTCTAATTATAGTTGACATTAAAACCTATTGTTTCTACCTTGTACCAGACCCCAACCTAAAAGAATAAAGTCTTTGCCTTGTTCACTCTCATACTTGATACGTACAGAACGACCATGACCNCTTACTTTAAGTCTAGTTGTAATAACATCCTCAGGGTAATTAAAGGTTGCTAGATTGTCAGGGTCTACAACTACAGGGTGCTTCAGTCTGTATGCCTGTTGACCAGCACCAAAGTTAGAGTTGAAGTCCCATGCTGTTGACACAAGCAATGAGGATGGTCTGATTGATTCATACCCTGCTTGTTCACTACCAGTAAAACCTTCTTCTGTCAACCTAGAGTAAACTGCAATGTAGGGTGTATTCTTTTTAGCTATTAGGTCACCAACAAAGTCATACCCTGTCTCAGCAAAGGATGAGTAGTTAATANTACCCCAATCTAAGAAGTTAGTATCTGAGAATGTACCCATTGTAAGTTTGTTAGTAGTACCATCTCTTATAAGTAGAACAAGGGCTGGGTCACCAGTTGTAAAATCTGACACCTGAGTAGATATAACTTCGTCACCTACGGATGTAACAACGTTATCACCCAATGAGGTAATGACATCTAAACCAAGTTCAGCTGCACCGAACCCTGAGTAGAATGATAGGGCTACAACAGCATCTGAGTTAGAGGCTTCATCTGCTATTTTCCAAGGGTAGAAAGCCTGTAGTGTAAGGTCTAAGATAAGTATGTTGTTTAACTTAGCCTCTACAGCTTCCTCATTGTCAGGATATGCCCAATATATTTTCTTGTTTATATTGTCATATACACTTGTGACTTTAGACTTAGCTTCTGTAGAAATCTTATCCCAAAAGGATTGTATTGTTGGTATGGTTATATTCTGTTCTGAACCCTGACCTGATACTTCGTCAATGTTTAGTGTATGAATACCAAAACGTGACCACCAGAAAGGTAAGCCTTCAGCTTGAATAAATGTTTGTGGATTAAGTAAACCTATGTTAGACACACGGTTAACACCGTAAGCTGTGGCTGAGAAGATACCATCAACACCTGTAATCTGCCACACACCGTTCTCCGCAAAGATAAATAATGATGAACGGAAAGGATATAGAAGCTGTATGTTAACAGCATCTGGTATGTTTAGAACACCACCGTCAGTATCTAACAGGTCTGACAAATACTCAGCTGTTGGATCGTTCTGTTGGTGACAATTACCTAAGTCCTCTGTGTCTTCAACAAGACGAGAGAACAGGATTGTACCTGCATGTTTAGCACTTGTTAGACCTGCATAGAACACTCGACCTGAGAATGATGCAACGGATTTAAAACGAGATGATTCTGTTTCAGTAGCTAGACCACTACGTACTTTACTAAAGAAGTCTAGTATGAAGTGACCATTACCAGTTAAGGTTGTACCAGCAAATACCTTATCCCATTCAGCTTCGTCGTAGTTACCGTCTTGATCCTTACCTGCATACCAAGGGTGTGTCAGAGGCTTAGTGAAATCAGATGGACCACCACTCTGTCCCCACCCTGTATTCTTAGCATCGTATGTACGAGCTGCAGATGGTGAGTTGTCTTCTGTGCTATAAGTATCTGTGTCACCCTGCCAATCGAAGTCCCTGACCTTAAACGATATGGATGATACTGATATACTAGAACCATTGTATGACACAACAATAGTATTGATACCAGCTGAGGATACTACAAGGTTACCGTTAATACTAGCAAACTGACAGTTAGAGTTGTTAGCACCTGATGAACCTGAGAACTCATATGAAGATAAGTTAACAGTACCACCTTGTATCTGTGCTGAGTACGGTAGTTCAGCTTTATTATAAAAATATAAAGTGTTGCCTTTTTGCACCACTAAGAACTCAAGAGCTGCGTTACCACCAACGTTTACCCAGTTACCTGTGTTAACTCTTTCGGAGTCACTGATGGTAAAGGATGACAGAACATTNTTACTNTCTAGAGCTACACCTTGTCGCCTACGCCGTGAACCNTCACGTCGAAGATCACAGTTCAACTCATTAACAGAAGCACCTTCTGGAAACGTTAACTCAGCAGCCTCAGTGATAAGACCTTTGACAAAGTTGTTAACTGTCTTTTGTGTTAAGCTTTGGGCCATTCTCTACCGCCTTGCGTTGTTGTCTCTCTTTGCTGAAGTTCTCTCTCCGAACTGCCTGAGTCTCTCTTTTATTACTCAAGTACTTCGTGACAGCTTTCTTAGCTTCAGCTATGGATGAGTACCTACCGTTTAACTGGTGAGGTACTGTACCTACTTCTACTTTGACAATGAAGAATATAAATCCACCTAGTTCTTTTTCGATAATAAGGTTGGTTGCCATCTTATCTGACTTACAGACACACCTTTGGTTAGATGTATCTTCAATGAACTCTAACATTAAGTTCTCCCGTAAACTGGTCTTTTGTTTGCCTTCTTAGTATTGTGCATGTCATTCTGCACATAGGCTTTCAAACGTCTAGCTGACTGCTCAACCTTAGGGTCTGAACCACTCTTGAATAAAGAGAAGCAGGTAGACTTAGCCTCAGCTAAAAGGTAAGGTAGCATGTTGTCATCTAGGTCAGGCTCAAAGGAGTCAGTAATAGAGAACGTAGGATAAACAGAACCATATGCTCTTGTCTTGTCAGCTGCTAGTACAGAATCAATTGTACTGTCATATGAGTTCATTACAATGTGTTCATCATCGAAGGATGTGTAGTATGTTGGTTGTATGTCATTAAGAACGAACAGGTCTGTGTTACCCTGTTTGTCAGCAATCTTAAGTGAGTTAGGTGAGTGTTCGTCCATCTTAAGGATAAACTCTAATGGCTCAATATAGTAGATTGCCTTGTAGCTAGAACCTGCAGCTGATGTATTGTAGTGTATACTCTCGATCTGCTTAACGTTAGCTGGGTATTTAAAATGGGTGGGTCTTGTACTGTCTGACAAAGAGGTAAGCTTTAGGAGTTGCCTATGCTCAGGTATGTCACGAGCTGATACAATGTTATAGTATGCGTCTTCAATTACCGAAGCTACTTGTTGAGCTTCTATTGTGTCACTTATTGCGTTAACATCCTCTGAGTCCATATCACTCAGAATGCTTTGAACCATTTCTAGGAGTGTACGTTTCATTATGATCTATCCAATACAATTGTAAATCTTAGTTTAGCTTGGTTAGTGGATGCACCGTTACTAGATACTGTAATAAAACTATCTGCTGTAACTGTGTTATTTGTTGAAGGAGATAAGGTGTCAACATCACCAGCAGCTGAACCTGATGCTGTAATTGTAAGTGTACCCATAGAAGCAGCTGAAGAGTTCTTTACATCTACTGTGGCATCAGCTGAACTGATTGCACCTTCAAGAACTGTTATTACTTTAGATATTGTACCTGCGTAGGGTACTGGGATATGTACAGTCTCAACCGATGAGATATCCTCTAGGTATCCGTTAAGAGTTTCACCTACTAAGGTTTCTTTAGCTGTCCAAGCACCTGACCCTGAACCATTAGCTACATATACCCTACCAGCAGCTGCCGTTGCAGTACCTTTAGGTTCGTGAATGTAGGGGTCTGTAAGTGAACTGTGGTTTACGTTAGCCATTGTTATCTCTCCGTAGGGGTATATACTACTGGCCCTGCCAAGGTAAATATATTATACCGTAGTTTTAAACTTCTGTCAATAGAAAAGTAAGGTAGGGCTAACTAAAGCCCCACCCCTTATAGATAATTATACGTCAGGGTTAGTTACTACTGTAACGATACCTTCTGGACGGTACTTCTTAACACCGTAACGAGCTGTTGTAACATACTCATGACGTTGGAAGTCTTTGTTGTACTCATAGTCAACTTCTGGCATTTGTCTCCAAGCACCCACGAATGGGTTAGATGTTGGATCAGCTGAGAAGAATAGGTTAGCAACACCATTATTAGATGAGAAGTCATTAGCTGTTGAGCCATCTTTCTCTACTAATGCTGCGTCAGCTACTGTTGACTTCAAGTAGTTAGATGTGTATACATCAAACCCATATACGTTAGCTACGAAACGCATACCTGTTGCAACACCTGCACTTACAATACCTTCAAACTTAGGGTTGTTTGATACGTTAGTAATGTTAGTTAATGTGTTTAACATGTATTCAGCTGATGGATCAACAATAGCAACCATACCACGATCTGCAACGTTTGACTTTTTCAAGGCATAACGAGCAAATGCGAAGTCAGCTAATTCTAAACGTCCAGCATTACCACCTGAGATACGGTGTGCAACACCATCAAGAGTTTCTGCTGAGTTAGCTGACACACCTACTTCTGGTGCTGAGAATGTTGTTGACTCGAAGTGTTCCATGATAGCACGTTCTTGCTCAGGAACAAATCTAGCTTCCAATTGTGCACTATAGAATGAATCTTGTGCAGCTTTCTTTGTCAAGTATGACGCAGACTGTAGGTATTGGTCTACAGTGAAAGCAAATTCAGCTGTGTCCATCGGTGTATATGCAACTTGTGTATCTTCTGTGTAGTTAGCAGTTACAGTTTTACCGATTGTTGGGATTGTAAATGAATCACCATCTGGGAATCCATCTAGCATACGCACGTATTTTTGTGCTTGCATTTCATCCCGAAGGATGTCTTTTAGTTCAGAAGAATAAACCTCTGCCCTGATTAAACGCTGTGTATCAGCATTTGAGGAAATCATACCAGCCATTGTGCTAGTCCTTTCTTAGAGTTTAGTTACCGAAATTATCCCCTAAACGCATTCTATCTTGTAATAGTTGTTGCTGCATTTTAGGTTCATAGTACTGGTTAGGGTTCTCTCGACGTAGCTTCTGGTAGTATTGCCAATTTCTATCCGTCGAGACTTGCATGTTGACACCCTCAGTGCGTACTGAGCCATTAACCATAGGGTTAAATGTTGGCTTAGGTTCACCGATCAGAGTGAAGAAGGCGTTAGGAGATTCAGAAGCAATTTCACTTAAACGATCCATTGACATTCCTAACTCTGCAGCTTTCTTCTTAACAACCTCTTCAGCATTAGTGCCAAAGCTTTTGTCAAGTTCCTCATCAACACGTTGTAGATTTGTCTTAGTGACAGCATCTGCTTCACGTTGAGTAAGTGTCTGTTCAACAAGGCTCTTCAGGTCTTCCTCACTGATGTTACGAGTGGTGTTCTCTCCGTCAGTGTTACTGTTGTTATTGTTGGGCACTCCATTATTCACTGCAGTAGATTCAGTGGCCTTTTTCTGGAGCTGTTCAAGAACTTCTTCCTGATACTCTTTCTTCTTCAAGTCTTCACGCATTTGTGTCAACTGACCTTCTAGAGTTTGGATATAGCCATCGGCTTCAATTTTACCTTTAGCTAGAACCTCAGGGTCTTTCCAGTTCTCTCCCTTTGCCTCTACGAGCTTTGACAAAAAAGAACCCTGTGGTGAGGTTTCTTCTTGTGTTTGCTCTGGCTGAGTGGTCTGTGTGGTTTCAGTTCCCTCAGTAAATACCATAATATTATTCCTTGTTTAAGTTGATAAGATCAAGCACAGTGGTTAGTGCTCGGTTGTATCCTATCCTGTCAGCTTGCTTATAAGCCCACGAGGGGCTGTCATAGTCTGCTGTAGGTAGGGTATCCTTTCGCATAGGCTCAAGAATCTCTTGTAGGCGTTCTAGGCTCTCACGGTTAGACATGATGCTCTGACGAACTGCCAATTTCTCTTCTTTAGTTTTACATTTGTTAAACCAAGCTGACTTCATTTATAAGCCCTTCTCGATTGCAATCTCTTGTTCTTCTTCGAATTGAACCTGAGCTTCTGTAGCAATCTTCTGTGTTTCCATTTGTTCTATGACAGTTATATTCTCAGAGAACAGNGCTGGTTCACCTAGCTCATCAGCTAAGATACGAGCAAACTCTTTACCTGACATATGTGCAGCAATGGTTGGGTCTTGTAGTTTAAGTTGGTACAGCTGTGTGATTGACTGTACACGTTGAGCACGTTCAGCAAAGTGACGAGCACCCATAGGGATGATCTTACCGTTAGCTGCTATGTCCTCTTTTGTTATCTGCTCAAAGAAGAATATGCCAGTGTCTTCGTTAAGTACTCTGATCGTATCAGCATAGTCCATGTTACGTCTGGCAGCTTCTAGCATTGTATTTAAGATTGGCTCTAAGAACACACGTTCAAAGTGAGCTGTCTTGTGCTGGAAGATACGACCTGCAGCTGTCATTAAGGACTGTACCTCAAAGGCTGTCTTCTCACCTGCACTACGTATACCCATAGCTTCACGAGGTGCACCAGCTAACATCTCCATCTTGTTCTCTAAACCTTGAATCTGGAAGTCAGCATTAAGTGCTGTTGAGTCAGGCACTAGGTAACCAACATCACCCTCATCACCTAAGTAGATACGAGCAGCTGGTTCAAAGTCGAAGTCCTCAACGTCACCACGTATCTTAAGGATAGGGTATGCGATCTGGTCAAAGACATCAGCCTTTAAGTTCTCTAAGTGGTCAATACGGTACTGCATACCTACCAAGTTATCAAGAGGACCCATTGCATATAGGTTGTCAGGTCGTTCTCTCCAACCAGCATGGAAGACAGGTGACTTACCTAACCAGCTAGGGTTCTGTTCATTGGTGAGGATGTATGAACGGTCAACAACTGTAATGATACGGTTCTTGTGGAATGTATCAGTATCTTGGTCATATATGTCACCGTAAAATGTTAAGACTTCAACATACTCAGACTCATAATATTCCTGTAGGGATGAGAACCCATCTGCAATAAATGCTTGTGACTTAGCTACGTCAACATCGTTACCACTCGCAGCTGAACGGTTGACCAACATCTTATCGAAGATTTCTTCCATGTACTTGTTGTCAACTGTTTCAGCAATCTTACGTTTGATCTCACCTGTTGTCATAATAGATCGGACAATCTTAGGGGAGTTATCGAAGTCAGGTGCTAATGGATTAAAACAAATATCGAAAGGTGATATACGTACTAGCTTAGGGCCTATGTAGTTGACAACCCTTTCACCATCCTCATACGTTGTATAGTCTTTGACAAAATCAATAGTAGCAAAGCAATTACCATACTGGATGTAATCGTTGAGTATCTTGCTTGTTGTATTCTCGAAGTTGGACTGACGAACCTTGTTATCCATATAGGCTTGGATGACATCTCGTTTAGCTTTAGTGTTAGACTCTTGGTCTTCAGCTTCGAATCTGAACCAACGTTTCTGTGGAAACAAAGCTGAGAAGTAGTTAGCATGTAAGTTGTCAGCTATCTGTGTCAGCTTAGGTGTTGTCGTACTGTTAGTCCAAGGTAACTTAGAGTTAGATGTTGTACGAGTATCTGTAGCATAGATATAGTTACGTAACTCTTTCCATTCCTCTAGCTTAGGTTTTCTAGAATTATTCCATGATGTCCAACGGTCTGCAATGTCAACTGCTACACTGTGGGGATTAATAATATTTTCGATGTCAACTGTTGTGCCAGCCATTAGAAGGAAACTCCACCAAATCTTGAATTAAATTGTACAACGTTATCTCGTGTACGTCTTACACTACGTGAGGGCTTTATAGCCATGTCTACCACAGAGGCCAATGCGTCGATTACGTCATCGTGTGGTGGGTTGCGAGAGGATAACTCTTCCTCTAGTATTTGAGTATTACCACCTCTGTAGTGCCACATACTAAGGTTGTCGTACCTAGGTTCTAAAGCTGAAGCTATACGTTCTTGTTTATTACCTTGGTTCTTGTTAGGTCTGTACTCTTCTATACTTATAGATAGACCGTGTTGTTTGACTAATTCTTTTAGCTGCTTAACGATTGCAACCTGAGCTACTGTTGTCTCAGCTCTCATCTTACGGAATGACCACTTGGTTGACAAATCAAATATGTGTTGGAAGTAATCAGATATACGGTCTGTCTTAAACCTGTCAATATCTAACACATACACATTATTCTCAGCATCTATTCCTATGACAACGATAGCTGTNTAGTCAGCTTTCTTAGATAAACTAAATGCGAAGTCAACTGCTGCATATACGTTAAGTTTATTGTCTCTGTAGAACCAGTACCCATTGTCTTGTCTTAGGTGTTTACGGTCATAATACTGAAACTTATCACGACCTACAGGTACATTATCAGGATCACTTGGGTCATTGTAGTACTGTGCTCTAAACTGTCCTTTGTCTAAGTACTGTCCTCTTTTCTTAGCTAGGACTCGTATGTCGAACCCGAACCACTTACCGTCTTTCCTTTGAGTACGAGGCCATAACATCTGCCCTGTACCATCACCACTATCTTCAACTGGCCTCTCAAAGATTTCATAAATGTTGTCATCACCTGTCTTATTACCGTCATCATCATACAAGTCTTCTGTCATCTGTAGAAGATCGTTATATAAGTCAGCTGGGTGGTAACGAGTACCTACGACCCACTCCTTTGCGTCAGCACCCTCAATGGATGACAAAAGAGAGTATTGGCTCTTAACTTTATTTCTGCCTTCACCTGTGTACGCATTCTCGTATACGACTATATCATCGAGTACAGCAATGTCGCAGTGCATCCCTGTAAGAGAAGTAGTAAGGCCGCCAGTAAAAACAGATGGGTCACGAACATTTTCTTTCTTACGATCAGGATGGTCTAGCATAATCTCTGAGTTTGTCCATCGGGTACGTTTGCCTTCGTCAGCATTGACATGATCTGGCCAGTACCTTGTGTATATCTCAGAAGTTAAGATACCCTTTATGAATCCTAATTGTTTCTCAGCTAGGTTAGCTGTTGCTGATATATACAGGATTCTAAGAGTTGGTTCTTTTGTTAATTCCCATGCTACACGATAAGCTATAAGTCTTGACTTACCGTGATCACGAGGGAACAGTAATAACTGATGTGACTTATGATCTGGTCTTGTCCACCAATCACAAACATCTTCGTGACATTGCCCTAGTACTTGTTCAGGTGCTATCAGTTTGATGAATGTTGCTAAGTCAGTCTCAGCTGCTTGTCTTATTTGGTCTATTGTTGCCATTATACCCCAAGTTGATTACGGTTGTCAACCTCAAAGTTTCTTTACTCAGCATCCGCAATAGTTAAAGTACCAGCTTCGACTTGCTTGAGTATCTCTGCGTAGTGACGATTGGCTGAGTCTAGTGGGACAAACATCTCTTGTCCGTCTATTGTTGCGTGGATGCCTGAGTTGCTGTTACCCATGTTAGCAATATATTGTGCCGTTGTAATGTTCATATGATTTTCCATGATTATAACTCCGCATCAAGCTGAAAAAACTCACTACCTGTAGGGCTACTGCTGGTAAATCTTACCCAGTAGGCACTGCCCTGCGTAAGTGAACCACTTCCGTTAGCCCCTAGTTGAAGATTATTTGTCGCAATTTCAAACCCTACTAAGCTAGTACAGGAGCTATCGTTGGCTTGCCCTGTCACAACAAAGTCCCCGACACCAGAATGTGTAAACGTGGGACTTGTTCTCATTTTTACAGGGAAGTTCAAAACGCCGTAAGCGACCACTGCATTATAAGCCGCCATATTCACTACATTATGAAAGGTTGTCTCTTTAGTCACCCTCCAACAATACCTCTGGCAAGCCAATAGTTCTTGTCCTACATTTTTATGCTCGAATGGAGTTGCAGTGTCGCCGACCTCTAGTTGGACTCCTGTAAGATAAAAGGTTGCGCCGTTGTTTGCTATTAACTGTGTTTCACCAGATGCAGTTCTTGCACTAGAGGCCGCCCAAGCACCTGCTGTGCCTTGCAAATTAGTAGCCATGCCAAAACTCCAGTAGATAGTACAGCCATTACCATTGGTCTTTAACCAAGTACCTGTAGTATCACCTGTCAGAGTTACCTTCTTATGCTCCCAAGTATTTGCACTTGAGATAGAGTATGTGTATGGATAGACACGATTTCCGTCAGAGTTTTGGAATGATCCTGCAAAAGTTCCAGTGACACTTGATCTTACCCAAAATGACAAAGTTACTGTTTTAGCTGAAGATGTTCCCCACCCCAAGTGCGCCATGTTGTTACCTTCGATACGTTGGCGTACCCATGCCTGTTCTCCACTAGCTAAACTAGTATCTGCGGAAGTAACTGTCCATTTTGATGAATAGTAAAAATCATCAGGTGCTGTAGTAGACTGCTCTATATTAAGACTACCTCCTGTACCTTCATAAGTTTGAAACCTGTCAATAAGAAATATTGCACCACTAGATAAACTGCTTGATGTACCACGTTGTGCCACTTGCATAGCACCGTTGATTATAAGATTTCTGTTCGACAAAGCCCCATCGTCATAGGCGTTACCCAAGTCTGCTAATTGTCTAGCTTTAGTCATAAGTTACTCCTTATGGTTTTGTAGGCCAAGTCACATCATCTAGTGAAGTTGCACTTGATGTAATGTCACGTAGTGCTTGTCTGTATGCAGTCTGTGCAGAAGTCATTGTATGATCAGACCCTGCCCACCAATCAGTAGCTGCAATCAAACGATCACGTTCTGCCCTGAGTAGCTTCATAGGTTCAGCCGCAATAAGTTCATCTTTCTTAGCTGATACTGCCGACCAAGTTGTACCCCAATCAGATGGGTCTTGGCTCTCAATAGCTGAACCATTTGCATCTGCGCCTGTTACTTTGGCGTACATGGTTGTGAACTCAGCTTCTGTTGTTGGTTCGCCACGGAGTACCCACTCTGTAACACCCAACTCTGATAATGCTGTTGATATTGTTGTCATTTTATTTGGCCTCCTTTAGCCGTTATTTTTGTATTTCGTACACTACAAATGAAGATACTGATTGATAGTATGCACTATTATTAGCCTCAGATTTACCTCTATTGATAGCTCCACCATTGTAACAACTTGCTTGTATCAGCCATGTTATAGGAGTTGTTGTATCAGATGCAGATGTATTGTCTGCGTAATCACCACTCATATAGAAGGCTTGGTAAGAGTTTGTACCCCCAGTGTCTCCAGATTTGTATGGGTTTATATGGGCTGTTGTTGCTGTTCTACTTTCAACACCTGATGCTATATAGTCACTTTGGGTATTGTTATCACGCAGTATGCGAAAGCCCATAGAAAAATAATCACAAGAAATAGAGAGAGATGGACATAATATAAATTTACTGTTTGTTGACTTAGGTGTAAGTGTTACACTTAGGTTTGTAACATTAGTATAATTATAAGTGCCTATACTCATGTGACCTGTGAAAACTGCATTACCAACCTGTAACACATTACCTGATGTATTAATCCCTAAATCAGCCGCTGTTGGTGTACCACCATTGGCTTTCTGTAGAGTATCGACTTTTATTATACTGGTCATTGTGCGATCTCCATTAAGGTTATTGTTGAGGTAGAGCCACCATCGTGTAAACGAAGATTAGTGCTATTAGCTGTTGATGATAGTTTTCCATTAACGGAATAAGTTACAGCATTTGTTGTACTTGGTGAGTCTAAGTAGTTCATAGTTCCATGTACTGAAAAAGAGTAATACCCATTAGAGGCTGTCCCTGCATAGCTATCACTTCTTCTAAATGCAATTTCCGTAGTTCCCCTTAAAATTTGCAGGTAAAACTTAGGACCAGAGTTTCCGTTCTGATACGTTTCTGCTGACAGACTTACCAACACAAGTATTTTTGAAGTTGCAACTTTTGGTGTAATAGATAAAGTTAATCCAGTTGCGGTATATGATGTACTAGCTATATTACTACCTGTAGTGACAGTTTGTTGCACTGTTTGTATAACATGCCCTGCAATATGCACACCATTGCCACTGGTCTTCTCAACGAGGCTATCGACTTTTAATGTACTCATTGTGCGATCTCCTGTACCACTAAAGATGATGATGTTCTTTGATGCTCCACACTATCAGCATCACTTCCACTGCGGTTAAGGTAGGCAGTTCCTGCGCCTGTTCCTCGTATAGCAAATTGTAATGTGTAGGTTACTGCTGAAGTAGTATTAGGTGTGTCTGTTATTTGTAGTGGTATATTAAGCATAGTGTTACCATCTTGGTTACTAGTACCACGCCCACTTCCTGCTCTAATTCTATTACCACTTGCATTACCAATACCTATTGGTGTGGAATCTCTTATCATCCGTAGAATAGTAGACCCATCTGCACCATTACTTGAACCCGTACTTGCTACTGCACTCACAATTATTTTTGATGAAGCACTTTTTGGAGTTATAGTTATTGATAAACTTGAATTTGCAAAGGAATTTGAAGATGCTTTGGAAGTAGTAGATTCAGTTATAACAGAAACATCTGTTAAAGTCTGTATAACATGCCCTGCCGCATAAAGTGTTTGACCACTTGGTATTATCACCTTGTTTGCATTAGACCCAGATGTTGGCCCTATTAAGTTTTCGACTTGTAATGTACTCATCTATATCACCGTTAAGTTTCCATTGACTGTCAGAGTAATACCCGATGCCACAGTAAGTGGCCCTGTAGCACTAGCATTTTCATCTGCGTCAATTGTTGTGTTAGTGTTTAGCTCTTGTTCATTAACTCGAAAGATGTCACCTGCTCTTGTTCCAACTGTTCCGTTGTCACCTTTAAACATACCACCACCTGATACACCTGACACTACAAATGTGGTATAGGCAACAACTTCTACTACATCACCTGCTGCTGCACCTGATGCTAAGACAACATCTGAGCCATTCGTAGCTGTGTAATCTGTATTATTTACTAAGTGGATTCCATTCATGAAAAGATCAAGATACAAAGGAGTATAGCCTGAAGTAGCAAATGTTGTCTGCCCTGCAGTAGCTGTGAAGCTATCCCTTGTCTGTGTGGCCTGTGGTACTGGCTGTGTGCCTATGTAACCTGACATATTCTAAGCCTCCAATGCTGTTAGTCTTGCCTCAATGGAAGCAAATCGTTGTTCGTTATATGCGGCTACAAAAGATAGTAACTCTGGGTAACGAATACCTAGTCTAGTTTTACTTGTTGCGCCTTCTGGTGCTTCATCTTCTATTTCGTATGTGTCAGTACGAGTGTAAGCATCTACTGCTTCAACTGCTTCTGTAGTTATGTTGCCGTCTTCATCAGTTACTTCAGCTACAGCTTCAACTGCTGGTACTTCTGTTTGTGTTTCCCACCATGTGCTTGAGATAAACAATGCGTAGTCACCAGCATCTAAACCTTCTGCTGTAAAAGCCGCCTGTACGTCTTGGGCTATGACACCTGTATGAGTTCTAGCGTTAGCTCCATTCTCAGCTACACTGTCTTTCCATCTGAATGTCTTAAACAATGATGACAGGCGTTTACCTACTAACATTTCTGTTGCTGTAAGTGATGCTATGTCTTGCTTCTCATTGAAGTCAGATGTTTGGATTGTGCCGTTGGTTGCGTAGATATCGTCGAATCTATTAGAAGACCAACCTATATCCATTGTATTGTCTCTATTGTTACCAGTGGTAGTAGCAGGTCCAAAAGCATCTACACCCGACGAAGGAGCTGCTATCTTTATTCCATTTCCATTTGAGCATATATATAGTAAATTACCATCTGCAGTACCAATATTACCTACATCCGAGTTAGCCTTACGCATCCTTATAATCATACCATCATCTGTATGTCTGTTGAGCAACAATACAGGTTGGTTTAAAGAAGTGGCTGTAAAAGCATAATCATCTGTTTCACCAGTTCTAAGTTCTACTCCATTAACAGTCATACCTGATGCAGTCTTACCCACCAACACTTTGCCTGACGAGTCGATGCGCATACGTTCTGAGTTGTTAGTGTAAAACCTAATACGATTATTAGAAGAACTTGCGTCTATAGCTGTTGACCCTGCACCCCAAAATATCTGTTTGTCGTCAGTGGATATATTAATATGTCCTGATGAGGTAATGCGCATACGTTCTGTGTTGTTAGTACCAAAGTACATTTCATTAGCTGTTACTGATATGGTGTTGTAACCTTGCGAAGAACCACTGTCTCTTATTTCTACACGAGCATCTGCATCTGTAGACTGAAAAACAGCTACATTGTTTCCAGTGCCTGAGTTTACATGCAAGGCTCTTTCAGGCGAACTCGCCCCAATACCAACATTAGAGCCACTAACTGTTATAGCACCATTAGGATCATTCACAAACTCAGCATCAGCTTCAGCTTCCGTGTATCCATCAACTTGTGTGACAGATGATTTACTTCCTATATATCCAGCCATATTATGTTTGCTCCAATACACTCACGATAACATCTACGTCACCACTTGCATCTGAAGAGGTAACTGTAACTACGTCAGTTGCTTCACCGATAATCTTACCATCTAGNACTGACAAAGCTGACCCTACAGGAACTGGTGCACCTTTGACAAGATACTTACCTGCNACCTTAACGTCTACCGTTAATGATGCAGCCCCTGTGTTAGCTACGTTACACCCGATGACAACTGCTGTTGTTGCAGCTGGAACTGTGTATGCTGTTGTTTCTGATGTGTCAGTACATGATACTGTATAATTTTTAAATAAGTTTGCCATTGATCTATTATCCTAATGCTATTGCTAATGCTACTGATGTACCAGCTGCTTCGAAGTCAGTAGTAGCAGATGCTGCAGCCGTACCAGCATCGGTTATATCTGAAAGTGTGTGGGTATGGTTACCTGCTAAATACGTCAGGAGTTGAGCACCTGTCAACTTACGGGATGTACCACCATCATTAATCTCGAACTCTTGAGTACCTGTACCTGCACTGGCTGCTGGTAACTCGGATATTTTAATGTTAGCCATTTAGTAGACCCTCTTCCATCTGTTTGAAACATTCTTGTAGACTTTCTCAGGTAAAGTCCAATCACCACCCCATTTAACGTATGGGTCAAATTCTTTCCAGATACCATTCTCTTTGATGTAAGCTGTAGCTGCGAATGGTCTTACTAATCCGTCAGCATTAATTGTACCGTATACACTGTTAGGAGATGCATCACTGGCAACTCTTACATTACCATCTTCAGTTACCCTTGTGTCACCTAGTTCTGTTAGGCGTATGATGTTATCTTCTGGTGACTCAAAAATTGCTGATAGTCTTAAGTTGACAACGTTAGCTAATGATCCTGTTGTCTGTGCTGCGAAGCTTGCATTCCTAATTCGTTTAGCTTCTGACACATTTGAGCTTGTTGAGCTTAAGGCTATAGAACCTTGAACTCTTGTTGTGGCTTGTGCTTGTTGAGTACCTACACCCTGTAGAGCTATCTCACCATTCTTAATCAGAGATGCACTTGAAGCTAACGAACTTGTTGCTGTTGCACTGACAGAGGCAGGTCTTGATATTGTCCCTGCGTAAAGTACACTACCAACATTAGCTAAGGATGCTGATACCTGTTGCTTTCTGCTTCCTGATGGTGCTAGGCTACCTGAACCTGAGAGTGAGATTGACCCTGTAAAATACCGTTCAGATACCCTTGAGTCTGACTGTTCGGTAACCCTGAGGTCACCACTCTCTGTAATACGATAACCTTGAGCCACAGGACTTGTCCCTTTATGCTACAGTTAGGTCAATATTACCAACTGCGAACTCTAAGCTGTCACCATCTAGCACTGTCTTAGCTGCTGCTAATGCTCCGTGCCATAGTAGGTTACCACTGGATGATGCATCATGTATACCCATGTGAGTAACTGAACCCCAATCACCACCGTCAGCTGTGAAGACTACAGCACCTGAGTTAGATGTTGTGCCAGCTCCTGATGTTGCAGCTGCGAAAGCTACAGTCTCACGAGCATAACCGTTACCTGATAGTTCTGTACCACCACCTGCATCTGAAGGTGCTGATGTATATAATGCTACATACCAAGCTGTGGGTCGTGTTGCACTACCTGAAGTCATCAGGTAATCTAAGATTAGTTTCTCTGAATAGTCTGAAAGGGCTGCCATTTATTTTATTCCTCGTTTAATTTTTCTTTTTTAACTTACTTTGAACCATACGTCACCATCATTACCACCACTAGGTGCGTAGGCACTAACTGTAACATTATCTAAGAGGTTTAAAAGATTGACACCATCAACATAGATGTTACCTGCGTTTAATATGTCATTACCATTCAAATCGAAGTCAGCTTGCATGGCGTTAGGGGTACTACCGTCTAATGACACAACGTTATCAAAACCTGTACGGAGTGACTCGAAGTTAGCATTCAATGTGGTGTTGGATGCATACCCTGATGCTATAGTTGTAATGTTCGGTTTCTTAGCCATTTGCTTTTAGTTCACCTTAATACCTAGGCGTTCAGCATCTTCTGTAAGATGTGACAAAGCCTGTTTGTTTTGATCTTCATCTTCTCTAGCTTTTAACTTCTGTTTAGCCTGAGAAGCATTCTCCTTGTCTAACCAACCCTTATCTAATAATAACTTGGCTGCACTAAAGGAACTTCTGCCTTTTGTCTTCATCTCTTCAGCTATTGCTTTAATAGCCTCTGACTTGACCTTGACCTCAACTTCACTTCTCCATCTGGCTACATGTACCTTTATGTTAGCTGCGGATGATACCGTCTTCCATATATCCCATGAACCGAAGACTGTTTGAGCAAACTCATACTCAGTTGGGTCAGATGGAGCTAATTGTAGGTATAGCTTCTGTAATGACAAATACATCTTACCGTGAGCTTCTAAGTCTCTATCCTTAAGTGTGAATATGGCATCTTCGGTATCTGAGTAACATAACTCATAAAACAGACTTTTAGTCTTTGTCTTACCGTTCGATCCTTTGAAGTTATCATACTGGAACATCATGGGGGTATGTTTACCTTTAGTATAAATAATAATACGGACAGTATACCATGAGACAAATATAGTTGTCAACACCTAATTTATTTATTTATTAAAAGTATTCTTTATTATTGACACAGGTGTAAATTGTATGTATAATTCCATTATAGCTGCGGAGGCAGCCTATATATGTATATACTATAAGTATACCAAGGTATCTCCTGTTAGTATAACGTATAATCCCTTGGTCTATTACGGTTACTCTATACCACATTGTACTATGGTATTGGTAAACTACCGTAAAGCTTAAGGACACGTTCAGATTCTACTGTAAAGCCCACCCTAGGTAAATCCTTCGGTGGGTTTCTTTTTGCATGCTAGGAAAAATATATAGAAAATCTTATGGTGCATTGTACATACAACAGGATACCCCGTGCACCCCTGCGTTCCTCCCTATTGTTTTGCATGTGCAAAGCCCCACCCCTTACCAAAATGGTTTAACGTTGAACTATCTCTTCCCTGGTAAGCATTATCGTAAGGGAAATACACCACAGTAATATACTTTTGCTTTATCCCTTTGTAATAACTGACAAATTATAATGTCTTATTCTTTATGACACGTTCAGTTTATCCAATGCATTATATAGTATGTTTACCTAACGATAATAATTCTTTTATTTATTTCATTTTAGGTATTGACAGTTTTAATTCCTTAGGTTTATCTTGGTGTCATTAACAATTTAAACAAAGGATTTAAAACAATGGCACTTAAATATAATACATTCATAGCAAGTAACCAAGAATTGAAAGGCATGGTTAAAGCTTTAAGGGATTACACAAAAGCAAGTAAACTTTCAATGCAAATAGAAAAGGATAATATGGGTTATTGGTTAAGGTTAAATAAAGGCAAGCATACAGGAAAGGATGTTTTTAGGGCTATGAAAGGTTCTAATGGAACTTATTTAGTTAGACATGTTGAAAACTTATTTACCTAATTGATTTTATTATTATTGGTGTCATCTACTAGGGTGGCACTTGTTAATACTAAACTTAAACCAAAACAGAAAGAGAAACTATAATGGCATACAATAAATTAAGTAATTACAAAACAACTTGGACGGAAAACAACAACGGTGGTTGTGTCACATATACAAAAACAAATATTGTTAAATGGACTAAGGATACAATACAATTAAACTCGGATGGGTGGGAAAGTGTAACAACTAAAAGAAAAATGAACCAAGCAAGCCACCAGTTTTGTTTGCAGTATTCAGTATTCCAAAAGAATTTTGATTGGTTTGTCACAACGCCAAACGGTGAAACAATACCTTATTTTGATGGTATGATAATCTTTAGAGAGGTTTAATGTTATGACAGATAAAGTAATATTCAGAAAGTTTTCTGACGGTGATGTAATAGCACTATTTCCAGAAATCAAAGGCTATGCTCAATTTATTCAATCATATATGCACATAGGACAACACGGGGACGCATCAAAGGAGCTTATTAAAAGCTTAAGTATTCCACATCCAGACGAATACAAACCTTTGTTAGATGAATTGACAAGTATAGGTTATAAATTAAAGGTGGTAAAATAAAAGAGACGAATAAATTTAGTATTATCGGTGGCATCTTTTATTGGTGTCACTAAATAATATTAAAACCTAAACAGAAAGAGAAACAAAATGATTGATAAAGATATAATAATGAATTTAACAGATATAGAAATATCATGTTTAGAAATTGTTTCATGTAACTTTGAAACGCAAGCTGACATTGAGAAAGAACTCTANAGNATNGCAGAGCTATGCAAAACTTTGTCAAATGAATTAAGGGATAGGATACAGGAAGATGAGTAAATCTTTAAGCTGTTGTCCTGAGTGCCTGAGTAAAGGCTATAGGCTTAAGCTAAAAATAATTGATACAAGGGAATATTTTAAACTTGGCTACCCGTCAACTAAACGCCGTAAAAAATGTTTGACGTGTGGATATAGAGTTAATACTGTAGAAATACAATTGGAAAAGGAGAATAAATAGATGAAAAGATATTACGTTGAATATGTAGATCATTGGAACGATTATAATCAAACTTATATTTATCTAAAGGCAAAAGATACATTTACAATTTATAAAACATTGTATGATTATGAGATAATAACAATAGAAATAACTGAATAGCAAAGGAAAATAAATAAATGGATGTTCAAGATAGATTAAGACTTGCTCATGAAACGGTATGCAAACAAGAGAATAAAAGAATGCGTCAAGTCTTTAACATGCGTAATTATAAAGAGGGTGACCAGTGGACACAACAAAAGAATAGACAGGTTACAGGTGCTAAGGGTGGTAAACAAAACAAACTCAAAAGACTTTGGGTAAAAGAAAGGAATACAAGATGAGTAATAAGATAAGTTTAGAAGGGTGCTATACAGTTGCGGCATATTCTGAGATAGAATTGCCAGAAGGTAAGACAGGCGAAGACATAAGGCACGTCTATGACAAATGGGGTACGTTATACATAGAGCTAGACGATGGCAAAGTGTACGAGTACGAGATTGATTATGGTGATGTCGACAGTAAACGACTAGACTATATGGATTTATATACAGATGAAAGGGAGCTACTAAATGTATAGAGTTAGGACATATGACAAAGATGGTAAGCTAATACAAACCTATTGCAGCTACAACAGGTCTACGTTAGAAGCTTATGTGAGTTCGTCACTAGATAAGGTGAAGGGTATTAAACATATTAAGAGTTGGGAAGAGGATAGAGAAAATGGATAAGCAAGAATTTTATGATTGGATTTATAATGGTGATGCATCCTTTGAAGCTATAGAAGATTTAGGTGATGGTAACTTTGCTGTATACTTTTGTGATATAGAAGGTGATGATGATGATGACTAAATCTAAACCATTACATAGATACCACAATGAATTAATCAAAGAGATAGACGATGCTGAGTGGTTGGATAAAGAAATATCTGACCACGAGAAGCAAGAGAATAAAGAGTATCTTATATCTTTAACTAATGGTGGTAAGGCATACCGTAATTAACCTATAGAACCCTTGTCAGGGACAAGCCCTAGGGTATCAACATTATTTAATCTGTCAAGAGGGAAAATAAATTAAATGGATTACAGAGCATACATAAGAAGAGGCAAGCAAGAACTCGAAGTCTTTGGACAGGTTTGGGATGACGGTTCTGGCTACTGGGATGAACACCAGTTCATTGTAGATCAAGAGCCAGAGTTTGCTATCACAGAACTATATGATAACGAAGATAGAGAGATCGTTAAGCTTACCACCTTGACACCTGAAGAAATACAGGTCATTTTAGATATGTTTACACAAGATTATTGGGATCAAATATTATGAGTAACTGGTTAAGCCATAAGGAATGTCCATATGAGGACTGTGGCAGCACAGATGCCTTCAGCTACAATACTGAGAGCTGCTCAGGCAGGTGTCATAGCTGCGAAAGAGTTTACCCTAGGACTAAAGACAGTAAGTTCGAGTGGGCAGAAGAAACATACCCTGTAATGGGGCAAGAGCAAAAGGATGGATGGGATATGAACCCACAACAAACGCAGATTAAACCTGTACCTACCGAGGTACTAACATCAGTATACAGGTCAGTAAGATCAATAAGCAGAGAGACAATGCAGTTCTATGGTGTCAAGACATACGTTGACAGCAATGGTAAAGAGGTTAAGCAAGAGTACCCATACCCATCAGGTGGCATAAAGACTAGATTTTTCCCAAAAGAATTTAGAGCTACCAACCTTAAGTCAGATGAACTATTCGGTATGAACCATTGGAACGCAGGGTCAGGTAAGATTGTCACCATAACTGAGGGTGAACTAGATGCTATGTCAGCATACCAAATGTGTAACTCAGCTAAGTATTCATCAGCCTTTGTGTCACTACCATCAGCTACACCATCAAATAAACTTTGGACTAAAGCTGCAGATTGGTTAGGATCATTCGAGAAGATCATACTATCCATTGAACATGATGATCAAGGGAATGCTGTAGCACAAAGGATAGCTAACCTATACCCTAACAAAGTATACAGGGTACAACATGACAAATACAAAGATGCTAATGAGTTCCTAGAGGCAGGTGCTCGTAATGAATTTTATAATGCATGGTTCAATGCTAAGAAGTATACACCTGAGAACATAATCAATACATCAGATCAGTTCCTTAAGATGTACAACAATAGTGAGAGCCATGTNTATGTTGAGACAGGGGTACAAGAGTTCGATGACTTATGTATGGGTCTGATGCAGGGTCACTTCACCTTGTTCAAGGCACAGACAGGCATAGGTAAGACTGAGTTCATGAGATACTTAGAGTACCACATACTTACCAAGCACCCTGAGATAAGCATTGCAGCTTGGCATATGGAAGAGACAAAACTTAGATCACTACTTGGGTTGGTGTCATATGAACTAAAGGATAACCTGACACGTAAAGATTTGATAGCACAAGCAAGTGCTGAACAGAAAGTACATGATGCTATCGTTAAGCTAACTAAAGATGAGAGACTATATCAGTTTTTCTTGAATGATGAGGATGATCCTATAGATATACTAGGACACATCAGGTATTTGTCACAAGCATGTGGTGTTCAGTATATATTCTTTGAACCTATCCAAGATATTGCAGCTAACATGGGTGGTGATGAAAGCAAAGAACAATTCCTAGCTGATCTATCTGTAAGGTTATCTAAGTTAGCTGCTGAGTTAGGCGTTGGCATTGTGACAATCGGACATACCAATGATGATGGTGCTGTTAAGTACTGCCGTATGATAGAGCAAAGAGCATCAGTTGTTGTTGAGTTACAACGAGATAAGATGTCAGAAGATATTGATGAAAGAAATACAACCAAGCTTCTTGTCACAAAGAACAGACCAGTTGGACCGACAGGATATGCAGGTCAGTTGACTTTCAATACAGATAGCTTTACTCTGTCAGAAAAATATGGAGAGTACTGATGCAAGAACTATTAGAATATGATCCTTTGGTATACATAACAGCCAGTATATATTTCTTGGGTGTTGTTAATCACTACGTGCTTATGAATACAATACACATAATACTCGAAGCACCAAGAGATTCCACAGCAATGCGTATTAAAGCTATCTTGTGGCCTTGGGAATTAACACTATGCTTGTGGGCTACATGGCAAGACAGGGATTACGAATGAAAATATTAGCAATGGACATTGAGACTGACGCATTGGATGCTACTAAGATACATGTCATCTGTGCTCAGGATGTTGACACCAATGAGAAGTATCAGTTCCTTAATGTATGTACAATACCTGAGGAAAGAGAAGCTTTCTTTCTACTGTGTCAACAGACAGATAAGTTTATATTTCACAATGGGATAGGGTTCGATGTTAAAGTAATCAACAGACTGTTACAACCTAACCTGATTAACCCAAGTGATGTCATTGACACATTGATCATGTCAAGGCTTATAGACTACAGCATCAAGGGTGGTCACAGTCTCAAGGCATGGGGTCAAAGACTAGGTGAGTTTAAGGTTGGGTTTGATCAGTTCGAAGTATTGACACAAGAGATGGTTGACTATTGTCATCAGGATGTTGAGGTTACAGTTAGACTATACAATAAGTTTAAGTCTAGTATCTTTGACCCTGATCTACAGGATGCCATCAAGTGTGAACATGACATACAAATCTTATGTGAAGAGATGACAGATGCAGGGTTCTACTTCGAGAAAGATAAAGCTGAACACCTCTTGGATGAGGTTGAGCTACGCATGATAGAATTAACTGAAAGTTTCCAACGTGATTTCCCACCACAATTAGAAGAGGTGAACAGGATTAAGTACCGAAAGAAACAGGATGGTACTACGATGGCAAGTGTAAAGAAAGCACAAGAGAAATACTTTAAGACAACAGTTGATTGGTCAGTTAACCCACCCGACTTAGTGTGCTACGATTGGATAGAGTTTAATCCAGCATCACCTAAGATGAGAATAGAAAGACTATGGGAAGCTGGTTGGCAGCCATACGAGAAAACAAAGGGACACATACAATATGATAGAGAACAAAAACAAAGATCGTGGAGATAAGTTTGCACGTTATGGTTGGACATTATCTGAGGCTAACCTTGAGACACTGCCTGATGAAGCACCTGCAGGTGGTAAAAGATTAGCTGAGTGGTTGACACTTGAAGGTAGGAGATCATCGTTGGTTGAATGGCTAGGACATTGTGGTGATGACCACCGTATACATGGCAGGTTCACACATCTTGGTGCATGGACAGGACGTATGGCTCACTCAGCACCTAACCAAGCTAACATACCATCTGAGTTTCATGGTACACCTAAGTCAGCTGTTGAGGAAGTTAAGGCTAGGTATGACGGACAGTTCCGTGCCTTATGGGGTGTCGAGAAAGGTAACTACCTAGTGGGTACGGATGCTGAAGGGATTCAGCTGCGAGTACTTGCACATCTAATGAAGTCAGAAGAATATGTGGATGCTATTGTGTCAGGTAAGAAAGAGAACGAGACTGACATACACAACCTGAACAAGAAAGCATTAGGTATGTCACACATAACAAGAGATGATGCTAAGACTTTCATCTATGCATTTTTACTAGGGGCAGGTACAGCTAAGATAGCTCAGATACTACGTGTCAATCAACGTGAGGCAAGTCAATGTGTTGAGAACTTTATGCAATCAATCCAAGGGCTTGCTAACCTAAAGAAGAAAGTCATACCACACATAGCTAAACGTGGTTGGTTCAAAGGTATGGATGGACGTAAGGTTCTAGTACCATCTGAACATAAGACACTCGCAGGTATGCTGCAGAATGGTGAGTCTGTCATCATGAAACACTCAGCACTACAGTGGGTACGTCAGGCTAAGGATAAAGAGATAGACTTTAAGCTTGTCACATGGCCTCATGATGAATGGCAGACTGAGGTGTGTGGTAATTATGCAACAGCTGAGGAGTTAGGGGCTATGCAACGTCAATCTTTTGTTGACATAGGAGAGAAGTTTAATATGGTATGCCCATTAGCAGGGTCAACTGACATCGGACGTAACTGGAAGGACACTCACTAAATGTTACCTTATATCGTAGCACTCTCACCTGTAATTTTTGTATTGACAACAGAATTAATTGTTTATATTGTAACTAAATCAGAAGCTAAAAAAGGAAATTGATATGGCTGATAAAAAGAAAACTAAGTATGGTGTATTCGAAGGGTCTTTATACTATGCCCGTGTATTCCAAGACAACATGGACAACTCAGATTACCATGTAAATACACAAGGTCAGTACAACACAATGTTTGTACCTAAAGACAGTGAAGAAGTTAACCGTATGATTGCGATGGGTTTCCCTGAGACAGCAATGGGTAACCAAATGATTAAACCTATTGATGCAGCAGGTGGTAAGGTAGGTATGAAACTTAAACGTCCTAACGTACACCCATCTGGCATTGATGATTTCGGTGGTGCACCTTCAGTAACCAAAGGTACTACAAGTTCTAAGTGGGACTTTGTAGAAGATGGTGCACTAGGTAATGGTACAACAGCTAAGGTTAAGCTATCTATTTATGGTGAAGGATCAACAGCATCTGTACGCCTAGAAAAGATTGGTATCTTAGAGCATGTAGCCTATGAAGAATTAGCCACAGAAGATCGTTGGTAAGCTTTCCCTCCCCGACTTGGGCATCCCTTAATTGGGGTGCTCTTTTTATTATATAAAGGATTATATCTATGATGACAAAACCTAAACAGGTGTTAGTAGATGGTGATCCGTTTGCATATCGTGCAGCTTTCTCATGTGAGAACGATCCAGTTGAGGATGCACTAGATAAACTAGATGAGATACTTGAGCAATCACTTAACGAAGTGATGTGGGAACTAGACCCTGAGCAGTATCAAGTATTCCTGACAGGCAAAGGTAACTTCAGGTACAAGTACTCTATTACGCATGAGTACAAAGGTAACCGTAAGAACACAGAGAAACCTCAGCACCTACAAGCTATCCGTAAACACATGATAGATAACTGGGATGCTGTTGTATCTATAGGTGAAGAGGCTGATGACCTATGTGGTATATGGGCTACTAACTATGGTAAAGAATCTATTGTCATATCTATAGACAAGGACATGCTGCAGATACCATGCTCACACTACAACCCTAACAAACGTACAATGACAGAGATGGGTGAGTTTGAAGGCTTACGTTTCTTCTATACTCAAATCCTAACAGGTGACAAGGCTGACAACATCATAGGCTTGTATGGTATAGGTCCTAAGAAAGCTGACAAGATACTTGCTGACTGTACAACTGAGGCTGGTATGTACGAGGAATGCTTACGTTCCTATGGTGGGGATGAGGCAAGGGTCATTGAGAATGCTAGACTACTCTGGCTTCGACGTTACGAGAACCAAATATGGGAGCCACCTAAATGCGTTTCAGATCAGGCTTAGAGAAGAGGACAGCAGCCTACCTCAAGAAACTAAAGATTAAATTTGAATACGAAAAGATGCGTATCAAATGGCAAGACCTAAGATTTAAAACATATACCCCTGACTTTGTGCTTGACAATGGTATAATAATCGAAACAAAAGGGCGGTTCATTCACTCAGATAGAACCAAGCATTTAATGGTCAAGGCACAACACCCCGAACATGATATTCGTTTTGTATTCAGCAACCCTGCAGCTAAATTGTATAAGGGTTCTAAGACTACATATGGTGATTGGTGTGAGAAGAATGGATTCAAGTATGCTAAAGAAATTATTCCTGTCGAATGGACTAAAGAAAAGAAAAGAAGGTGATTGACAATGTTTGATTTTGATAGTAAAATTCGTGCTCTTGTCCAAAATTATGGGTTAGAACTTCTCCTTGAACAGAACGAAATATCAGAAGAGTTTGTGGTATCATGGCTTGTGGAAGAGAAAAGAATTGATGTCGAAGATTACTTTAATCTAGATGCAGAATTAGAAGAGTGGAAGAGGATAGAGGAATGAGTAAAGTAAAAACATTAGATGAGTACCAAAGGGCAGCTGCAACCACAGCTATCTACCCTGAGAATAGAGCATTAGAATATTTAAGTTTAGGTTTGTCAGCTGAGGTTGGTGAGCTTACAGGTAAGTTAGCTAAGTGGTATCGTAAAGATGAGATGGCATACCCACATGGTGACGTATTAGATGAGCTAGGTGATGTACTGTGGTTTGTCAGTGAGTTTGCTAGGCAACATAACACCAGCTTATCTAAGTTAGCAAATAGGAATATTAGTAAGTTGTCAGATAGATATGAACGTGGTGTTCTTAAGGGATCAGGAGATAAGAGATGAAAGCATTCGGACGTTGGTGGTATAGGTTTATTAACTACATGATTACATGGCAGCTACATAGAGATGCAGTTAAGCATTTAAATAAGTTGACAGATAGGGAGTTAAAAGATATAGGTCTTACTCGTGGAGAAATTGATCGTATGATCTGGTTCAAAGAAGACAAGAAAGATAGAGGGACAAAAGAATGAACAACTACTTACCAACAGATTACCAAGCATTTATACATAAGTCACGTTATGCTAAATACTACGAAGGTAAAGGCCGTGAGTCTTGGGGTGACACAGTAGATAGGTACATGGATAATATTGTAGGTAACTTAGCTGACATAGTTACCAAGAAAGAAATCAAAGAAGCTATACTAAACTTAGCTGTTATGCCTAGCATGAGATCATTGATGACAGCAGGTAAGGCTGCAGAACGTGACAATACATGTATGTATAACTGTTCATACTTAGCTGTCGATGATGTTAAGGCATTCGATGAGGCTATGTTTATTCTACTGTGTGGTACAGGTGTTGGGTTCTCAGTTGAACGTCAGTCAGTACAGAAGCTACCTGAAGTACCAACCTTATTTGTCAGTGAGACTAACATAGTTGTCAAAGACAGTAAGGAAGGTTGGGCTAAGGCTCTACGTCAGATGATCGCATTACTTTACAGTGGTGAAATACCAACATGGGATGTATCTAAAGTTAGACCTGCAGGTGCACCTCTTAAAACGTTTGGTGGTAGAGCATCAGGACCTGCTCCATTGGTTGACCTGTTCACCTTTGTCATCAAGACATTTAAAGATGCACAAGGACGTAGGCTATCCTCTCTTGAGTGCCATGACATTATGTGTAAGATAGGCGAAGTAGTGGTGGTAGGCGGTGTACGCCGTAGTGCTATGATTTCATTGAGTAATTTATCAGATGACCGTATGCGTCATGCTAAGTCAGGCTCATGGTGGGACAACGATCCACAACGAGCATTAGCTAACAACTCTGTGTCATACACTGAGAAGCCTGACAGCTTATCGTTCATGAGAGAATGGATGGCCTTAGTTGAATCAGGTTCAGGTGAACGAGGTATCTTCAACAGGCAAGCATCTAAGGTACAAGCTGCTAAGAATGGTAGGCGTGATGCTGACCATGACTTCGGGACTAACCCATGCAGTGAAATAATTTTAAGACCGTCACAATTCTGTAACTTAACAGAGGTGGTTGTAAGAGCAACAGACACACTAGACACCTTAAGTGAGAAGGTAAGGCTTGCAACTATCTTAGGTACTATTCAATCTAACTATACTAAGTTCCCATACTTACGTAAGGTCTGGAAGAATAACACCGAAGAAGAAAGACTACTTGGTGTGTCGTTAACAGGTGTCATGGATAATCCATTGATGACACTCAAAAACAAAGGATTGGAGAAGACTCTTGACCATCTTAAACAAATCGCCGTTGCTACTAATGCTACTTGGGCTGAACGCCTTAATATCCCTGTCAGTACTGCTATCAGCTGTAATAAACCAAGCGGTACTGTCAGCCAATTGGTTGACTCTAGCAGTGGCATTCATGCTCGTCACTCAGCCTATTATATTAGGACTGTTCGTGGAGACAACAAAGACCCGTTGACACAATTCATGATTGACCAAGGTATTCCTAATGAGCCAGATGTAATGAAGCCAGATGCTACAACAGTATTTAGTTTCCCTATGAAAGCTCCTAGGGATGCTGTGGTTACAGCTGACATGACAGCCATTGAACAACTTGAGATGTGGTTAGCTTATCAACGATCATGGTGTGAACACAAACCATCTGTTACAATTAATGTTAAGAGTGATGAGTGGTTTGAAGTAGGAGCATTTGTATACAAACACTTCGATGAGATGAGTGGTGTGTCATTCCTACCGTTCAACGAACATACATACCAACAAGCACCATACCAAGATGTTGACAAAAAGAAATACTTAGAGACACTAGGTCAGATGCCTAACAAGATTGATTGGTCATTACTGTCAGATTACGAGAACGAAGACAATACAGCTGGAAGTCAGACAATGGCATGTAGTGGTGACGTTTGTGAGATGGTAGACTTAACATAACAGAAAGCATCAGCAATGGATATAATACTAGGACTTGCACTTAGTCTACACTTAGGACTAGAGGGTGACTACAATGAGATCCACCCTCATGTGCAAGTAAGAGATGGTTACTTCATTGCTGGTGCTTACTACAACAGTGAGAATAAAGTAAGCCCATACTTAGGTATCAGATCTGAGGGTGAGCTAGGCTATCTAGAGTTTGGTATAGTAGATGGATATGATGCATTCGATGCACCTGTGCCTTTTACTAGGATAGGCTACACACTGGATGACAACTCATCTGTATTTGTGTCACCAGCATTAGAAAAAATAAACAAGAATGTTACATCAGGTCTTGTCATAGGTTTAGAAGTTAGTTATTAATAACCAACAAGAGATTAAATAAGGGAATACAAATGGTAGTTAAAAGACAATTCAGTAGGGCATTGTATGAGGCATATGATGGTAAGGCTAAAGACAGATTAGTTGAGTACCTCACCAGTGTAGGCCATACTATTGTCAGTACTGAAGAGAACTTCAATGTAGATGTTGTATCTCAGAAAGGTGACTACACCTACTTCAATGAGGCTGAGGTTAAGACAGGATGGAAGGGTGATTGGAATACTAACTGGGCAGAGATAAGATTACCTGAACGTAAGGGTAGGCTTGTCAAACTGTATAAAGAAAAGAATGGTGTGCTTAACTTCTATATCTTCAGGGCTGACATGCAGCAAGCATGGAGAATTAAAGACACCTTACTAACAGAAGAAAGCCTGAAGGAAGCTAAGGGTAGATACATTACCAAAGGTGAGAAGTTCTTCCATATTCCATACACAGATGCTGAATTAATTAACTTAGAGAAAGAAGATGTATAATGGCTAAATGGAATTTAGATGCTGTACGTGATGAGGTAGAGGATGATGTTGTCAACCAACCACCACACTACGGTAACGGTAGGATAGAATGCATAGAGTATATGAGGGACAACATGGATCACATGATGTTCATGGGTTACCTAGAAGGTAATGCTAAGAAGTACATGCATAGGTACAGGTACAAAGGTAAACCTGTAGAAGACCTAAGGAAAGCCAAATGGTACTTAGAATATCTTATACGAGAGATGTCACAAGAGTAATAAAAAAGCCCCTCAGGATTTCTCCTTGGGGCTTCTTCTTTATTTCTTCTTCATTGGTTTCTTTTTAACAGGTTTCTTTTTATTTGTACCCTTACCGTAGGGAACTTTCTTTCCGTTCTTGTATGGCATAACGTTTCTCCTTTATTGTTTAGCCGCCCACATATTGTCAATCATATTAGGGTATTTCCTACCAGCTCTAGATGCTCTAGCTCTAGCCTTTTTCTTCTGCCCATCTGTCAACGGTTTAGATTTACCTAAAGACTTAGGACGTTTCTTTTTCCATACGGGTTGTTTATTAGCCATTACCACTTCACCTTGTTAGCCCAGTAAGCTGCACTCATCTTACCTTTTTTAATGTTCTTAGCATGACGTGCCTTGAATGCTTTATTTCTAGCTGATCCTTTCGGACTACCTTTGACACCCTTCTGCCCAAACCTAATTACCTTTTCTTTACCACCAGCACAAGCCTTAACAACATGTGACTTAGTTTTGTGACTTGGTGTAGTCCTAGGGGAGTTACACTTCATCTTAGCTTTGTTAAGTTTCTTAGGCACGTTCTTACCTCTCATTAGTTAAGTGGGTTGTCTACTAGGGAATCATAGGCTTTCCATATATCATCTATTTCTGTTTGGTATTTGTCAAGCTTATCACCCAAACTATCAGTGATCCCAGTCGATCTCTCAACTTGACTACGTAAGTCAAGCAAGTCTTTCTGTTGTTCCAAGATTGTTTGCATCTGCGTACTAATCGTTGACAACCTTGTGTTAAGTCCTCTAACATCATTATCTTGTACCGCCTGTTCTAGTGTTTGTATACGAGAACCTAAGTCCCCTGCTGTTTTATCGAATGTTCCTGACTTAGTGACAACTGTCTCAATGCCTGACTCAACAGCATAGAACCTTTGTAATGTGTCATAGCCGTAGTATATACCACCACTAAGAGAACCTAAGATGGGTAGGGCAGCAGCTATGTACCACCCTTTGAATGTAAACCCACCAACTTTTACTTCAGCATCTTCTATCATGGCTGAGGATCGTTGTTAGCTAATGAACCGTGTTGCATTATATACGTAGCAGCACCGTAGATGTCATCAGCATCCTTCATTTCACTTGTTAAGTAACCGTTCCAACCTGTAGCATTACCGTAGTTATCCCATGTAATGACAAACTCGTCAACACTTTGTGTGTATGTTAAGGCTGAGTAGTTACCTATGACAATGCTGTTCTGTGCTGCATAGCTGTCAATGCTTGCTGTAAGGCTTTCAGTATTAGCAGCTGCCATGAATGCACCAGCTTGTTGAGCATACCCTTCAACAGAATCTAATGCTTGGTTGTATGTGGCTACTTCAGCTGCATCTATAGAGTACTCATCTGTAGAAAGCATGTCTTGTAGAGCTACCTGTTCAGGTGCTGTGTCAGCTTCCATTGCAACTTCAGCAACTGACGTAGCTGTCATAAGAACATCTGTAGCATCAACCAATGTGTCAACAGCTAAGGCTAAGTTGTTCATAGCAGCTACATGTTCTTGTACGAAGAGCTGTTCAGCTGTTGTAGCTGTAGCATAATCATGTTGCATTACCTGATCAACAGCATCTAGGTAAGCTGTAAGCATAGAACTAGAAATATGACCATCATCTAATGATCCATCTACTATGACACCACCAACCTCAGCATAACCTGTAGCACCAACACCCAACTGAATTGACAACTGTAGTCTGTTATCTATAACATTAATACTATCAATCAGTGCTTGTAGTTTCTCTTCCCCTGTCTGTGCGTTTGCTTGTCCTGAAACGGTCACTAAGACTGAGCTTGCTAACAGTAGTTTTTTCATCTGACTCTTCATTTGATTCTATGTCCTCTCCTACCTTTAACAAGGTGTCCCAAAATTGTTTGTCATCAACATACCCCACCACATAAACGGAAGGATTCTCTCTATACTTTAGTAAAGCATTCTTACCCATAAGAAGTTTACCAGTTTTGAAATCGTTTACAGGGCAGGGCGTATTAGCTAAAACCATCGCCTTAAATACAGCTGGATCAGCACATAAAATACTGATGCCAGAAATCTGCAAACCTAAACCTCCTACTTGCTGAGGTGCTCCTAAAAGCCTAGCATTCTTACGTCTGTTACAGGAGTTATCTTGCTGCATACCACCTGATGACAAGCCTATGACACTTAACTGTATACCTACAGAACTTGGCATTAAGCATGAGTCGTTACCACCGCCACCCATAATCGTAGGTGCTATACTGGACATGACAGGAGCTTTATCCCCTGCACCTGTCGCATTGTAGTTGTTGGTAACAGTTTCGTCTGTGTTGTTACTGTCTACTGTACTGTCTTGGTAATTATTACTGAAGTCACCTGTAACATCATTGGCTAGTACACTGGTCACCAAGAACATCTTTAAGATTAGAGTCTTGGCACATAAGCTGAACAGCTGCTTCATCTTTACCGATAAGAGATAGTGTTTGTGCATTTAAATTTCTTTGACATTTAGGCTCGTTGTTAGGACATACCGAAGGGAACTGTATTGTTGTGGACGTACAGGCAATCAATACCAAAACTAATACGAGGTAATATTTAATCACGTCTGCTGTCTTCCATCATAATCCTGATTGACTTAATGTTCTCATCAATACGAGCTAGGGTTAAAGCTTGTGTTTGTACAATCTTATCGAGGGTTTCGATACGTACTTCATGACGTAGTATCTCACGAGTGTTGTTCTTAACGGAGTTGTCAAGTGATGACACATACCATACAAGAGCTATGGTTTGACAGATGATAGCTACTACTAGAGTAACAGGTACTGTCTTCGATAAGTGCCAATCAGTTTCTTTGTCCATCATTTTGTAAACCCTGCTCCGAAGTATAGGCCAACAATAGCTGACACAATGTGAGTATCTAGTGGTGTTATGACAAAGCCAGAGGCAGCTTGCCATCTTACAGTTTCGTTAGCACCAAGTAGCCAGTTAATAATACCACCCTCAACTTCAGTGTAACCTACGATAACGTTTATCTCAGGGTAGAATACAGCAACTAACTTAGGCAGTACAATTATAGCAAACACAGCTGACAGAGCTATAAGCCTACGTGTCCAAGCAAAGTGTTTGTCAGTCTTACCAGCTTCACGAGCTATGTTAACTTGTTCAGCATTGAAGTTAGCTCGTTCCATGAGCATCTTGTTGTTCTCTTGTTTAGCCTTAATGCTTTGACCCCATATGGACATGACCCCACCGAGAACGGTAGAGCCTAGCATTGTAATTAGTTCTAATGGTAATCCAAACATTTATTTAGACTTTCTTTATTAGTTTACACTTAATGTACCCAGTGTTTCGTTTAAGTCAGGCTTAGTCCAAGACTTCAACACTGTTCCGTCTGCTTTACGGATGTCATACTTAGTACCTGTTCTTTTACCGTTTGTTTCAACGGAAGTAGTGACAATATCTGCAGCTTCTTCACCTGTTTTTGCGACAAGATTATACGTTGCTAGTCTACGTTTTAACAAACCTCTTGGGTAATTGTTTACTGAAACATTGTTTACTTTTTCTTTACCAGATCTAAAGTTAGTAGTGAACCCAATTAAATTGTCAGTTGTTTGAGTAGCTTCATCTTTGCTTGTCTCATCCAACATTGTTTTAACAGAAGACCAACCCGTACTTTCAACACCAGCATTCCAAGCCATATCATACGCAGCCTCTTTAGCTTTATCCGATAAATCTTCAAAGCCTGTACCATAATTCTCCCCAGCTTGCTTGCCAAACTCCACATAAACAGCCTTTGCAAACTGTTCATCCGAAGAATAAGAAGACCTAGAAAGACCAAACTTAGTAGCACCTGAATAATCTATATCAGCTAAATCTGACTCTTTTAAACCATGAGTTCCTGTAGGATCAATAGCAGTACCATCAGATTTCTTAATGCTATTTTTGTCAGGGACTATACCATAGGGTAGTGTAATTATATTCCTACCATCTAAGTGTATATCTGTACCTTCCGATTCTGTTAAAGAGTTAAACCCACTTTGTAAGGGAGCTGCTAGAGTAATAGTAGGGTTACCATCTGAATCAAGAGGTGTTACTACAATCTCTTCGTCAGGTTCTCTAGGTGTAGCTTCAGCATTAGACTCAAAGTCAATATCTTCTAATGGTACTCCTATAAAATCTTCATTGATAGCTGCAGTTACATCCGCATTCTGATCAGCTGTTAAGTTATTGTTGGTATCTATTAGGTTATTGTTGGTATCTACTGGAGCTGCATCATCCTCTTGACGAGTAAGTATCATAGATTCCATAGTAGATGGGTCACCACCTAACCTACGCCAGTAGTTAGCATATGTCTTGAACTGGTTGTTAGCTCGTGTAATCTCTGAGTAGTTTCTACCTAGAGCCTCAACACCCCAACCTTTACCACGTAACTCTGTTCGTTCACCCGTTGACAAAGCCCTACCACTATCTTTAATCATGCGGTAGATATTACCACCGTAATACTTGTCAGCTTTAGCTTGGAATAAACCACCAGCCCACTCTGAAGGACTTGTAGTTTTCTCAGCTTTCAGTTTAACCTCACCAATACCTGTCAATTCAAATACTGTACTCTCTACAATACCTTTCATTGTGGTAGCAAAGATATTAGACTGAGACTGTAGTGCATCCTTTAACTGGTTGACAGCAAGTGTATGGCCTTCAGGGTCTAACTTCTTGACAATATTTAGTTTGTCAAATACATCGTTG
>JGI26117J46588_1000026_pt1 | contig 32113 bp, 28 predicted proteins | sample AOAMet_48_BLW_10_2_FD_46588 | JGI IMG/M metagenome (IMG submission 46588)
GGTTTAGAGGTGGGCGAACCTCTTTTACGTTTAAAAAACCGGAATCAAATGTTTTTATTTATTTATTTTGCTTGCTGAAGGCTGGTGGGGCTGAGGCCACATTTTTTGCGGCGCGATAAACAGCGTGCGCGTGTGGTTCTGATGGCGCGGCTCTGCGGCTTTGGTGACTTTTAGCCAAAGCAAATCAGTATCAGTTCGGTATATTTGTTCATTTGAGCTTGCAAAATGTTCATATGGTCAGTTAAACGCTGCGTATGGTCTTCACATCCCGCCAAGAATCTTTCTTATCGCTCTTGCGCCAGCAAGGAGAGGTAGAAGTTGAGCTGTTGGCGAAAGACTGGAACATCGCCACGCAAACAGTACGGCGTGATTTGGGCGTCTTGTGCCATGCCGGCCTAGCGCTGCGTACGCATGGCGGCGCAAAACGTATCAGCGGAGCTTCGGTGATGGCTTATGAAGATCGCCGCATGGTGCATTTGAAGGCCAAGCAAGCGATCGCGGGCGCAACCGCGAAGCTGATCCCCAATGGCGCCTCAGTGGCGCTGAATATCGGCACCACAACCGAATTGGTGGCAGAAGCCTTGCGCCAGCACCGCGATTTGACGGTGTTGTCGAACAACGTGAATATGGTGCCTATTTTTCGCGGATCAGGTTTGAAATCCTTGCATTTAATCGGTGGTGAGGTGCGCATGAGCGATGGCGCGATCATCGGTAGCGAGGCGGCGCGCGCGATCTCGCATTACAAAGTGGATTTTGCGATTATTGGAGCTTCGGCTTTGGATGAAGAGGGCGCCATCCTAGACTTTGATCATCATGAAGTGGAGGTGGCGCGGGCAATCTTAACCCATGCACGTTGTAAAATTCTGGTGGCGGACGGGTCGAAATTTGGCGTGCCCGCGCCGTATAAAATCTGCGATGTGGATCAATTGGATCATATCGTTTTAGAGTCAGCCCCGCCGAAGGCTTTCGTTCAGCGCCTTAACGCGGCCTCAACCGCTTTGCATATTACACAGGAACAAACATATGTCTGAAACACGCAATCCAGTGGATCTTTTTGTGATTGGTGGCGGTATCAATGGATGCGGGATCGCCCGTGATGCTGCGGGGCGCGGCTATTCCGTTGCATTGGCTGAAATGAATGATCTGGCCTCTGCCACCTCTTCGGCCTCGACCAAATTGTTTCATGGTGGCTTGCGCTATCTTGAGTTTTTAGAGTTCCGCTTGGTGCGCGAGGCCTTGATCGAACGCGAAACCTTGCTGCGCGCGATGCCTCATATCAGTTGGCCGATGCGGTTTATTCTGCCCTATGACGCCTCGATGCGCTTTGACAGCGAAACCCCCGTCTCGCGGTTTTTGGCGCGTATCATGCCATGGATGAAGGGCCGCCGGCCTGCATGGTTATTGCGCTTGGCTCTTTTTCTTTATGACACTTTGGGGGGACGAAAAATTCTGCCGGGAACAAGCCGTCTGAATTTGCAAACAGATCCTGAAGGTGCGCCGTTGAAACCCTTTTTGAAACAGGCGTTTGAATATTCGGATTGTTGGGTGGAGGATGCGCGTTTGGTGGTGCTGAACGCCCGTGATGCGGCGGCGCGCGGCGCAAAGATTAATGTGCGCAGCAAAGTTGTTGCGGCGCATTATGCGGATGGGCTGTGGCATGTTCAGCTGCAAAGCCAAGATGGGGCGCAGCAAACCCTAAGCGCTAAAATGCTGGTAAATGCGGGCGGGCCTTGGGTTGAAACGGTGATAAACGGCGCCTTGCGCTTGAACAGCCGCGATAAGGTGCGTTTGGTGCGCGGCAGCCATATCGTGACCCGAAAGTTATTCGACCACGAGAAAAGCTACTTTTTTCAAGGTAAGGATGGGCGCATTATGTTTGCCATCCCCTATGAAGAGGATTTTACGCTGATTGGTACAACCGATGCTGATCATTCTGATCCAGGGCAAAAACCCGAATGCTCTGCAGAAGAACAAGCCTATTTGTTGAATTTCGCCAATCAGTATTTTGCTGCAGAGGTCACTGCAAAGGATGTGGTCTGGCGCTACGCCGGGGTGCGCCCGCTTTATGACGATGGGGCCAGTTCAGCCACCGCGGCCACGCGTGATTACGTGTTGCGGGTGGATCGCAGCGCCGGTGGGCCCGTGCTAAACGTGTTTGGTGGAAAAATCACCACATATCGGCGCTTGGCGGAATCTGCGCTGGAGTTGGTGGATGCAGAATTTGGTTCAACCAGCGCCAAATGGACTGCTGGTGTGGCCTTGCCAGGGGGTGATTTCCCGGTCGATGGTGTTGCGCAATTGCGCCGCGATTTGGCAGAGGCTTTGCCATTTCTGCAGGCGTCAACCATTCGCCGTTTGATCCGGCAATATGGCAGCGAGGCGCAGCAGATTTTTGCCGAGGCGGCCTCGGCGGAAGCGCTGGGGAATGATTTTGGCAGCGGCATTTATCAGCGTGAACTGGATTGGGCCATTGCGCAGGAATGGGTCCATGGGGCGGATGATTTTCTATGGCGCCGCTCAAAGCTTGGGTTGCGGGTCTCGCCTGATCAGCGGCAGGCGATTGAGGGGTATATTGCCGCGGCACTATCCGCCAAGGCGCGGGTTGCTTAGCTGCTAAACGCCGCCGCCGCAGGCTTATCACGCGGCAAGTCCATGCGGTTGTTATGCGCTGCGCGGCGCAACCCCGCCGCTGTAAAACTGCAAATGCTTTCCAGCCGACCCAATTCAGGATACGAATGCGTGAGGGGATAGCGCCGGCCAATTGGCCCTTGCGCAGCGTATTAGGGTGAAAACACATGTCGGAAAAAGCCCATTGGGATCAGGTGTGGCAGAACAAGCCAGCTGAACAAACCAGCTGGTTTCAAACCGCGCCAGCGCTGAGTGGTGATTTTATCACGCGCGCGGGCATCGCCAAATCTGACCCAATTATTGATATAGGCAGCGGTGCCTCTTGCCTGATTGATTGGATGATAGCGGCCCGATATAGCAACATCACCGCGTTGGATATTGCCGCTGGCGGGATTTTAAAAACCAAAAAACGCCTGGGCCCCGCGGGCGATAGCCTCAAAATCATTGAGGCGGATATCCGCACTTGGTTTGCCCGTGAACAATTTATGCTGTGGCATGATCGGGCGGTTTTTCATTTTTTAACGCGTGAAGAGGAACAAGCCGCCTATGCCCGTATTCTGGCGGATGCGGTTGTGCCGGGGGGGTATTTCATCTGCGCAACATTCGCGCAAGATGGGCCGCTTAAATGTTCCGGTTTGCCCGTACAGCGATATAATATTCAGGCTCTCAAAAAGCGGTTTTCGGTAAATTTCCAGCTTCTGGAAGAGTGTCAGCAAGCGCATATCACCCCTGCGGGCAAGGCCCAAAACTTTCAATGGTCTTTCTGGAAAAGGCGCGCCTCGCCACAAAATAAGGCGCTTTGAAGAAGCGATCTGACGGCAAACTTGGGCTTGTTTCTAACGGAATTTAAGGCTCTTATAGGCTTGTCAAAAGGAGCGGTTGATGACGGAGATAGCGGATTTAAGCGGAATTTTAATGGCCGAACCGGTAACGGCGTTTTTGAGCAATCTGGCGGCTGCGATTGCAGCGATTGTAATCACGCTATTCGCCTCGCGGTTTGTGAAATCTTGGATTGCCAAACTGGGCTTTCGCTATGAGCAACTTGATGACACGTTATTTGTGTTTCTCAGCAAATTTGCACAAGTGGTCGTTCTTGCTGTCGGAAGTGTTTTTGTTTTAAATAGCTTTGGCGTTCAGACCACGTCAATCGTAGCGCTTTTGGGGGCGGCGGGTTTGGCGGTTGGCTTGGCGCTGCAGGGCACTTTGTCTAATTTTGCTGCAGGGATTATGCTGATTGTATTTCGGCCCTTTAAGAGGGGCGATTATGTTTCGGTTTCCGGGCAATCGGGTACGGTGAAAGAGATTTCTATTTTCACCACCGAATTGGGAACCCCGGATAACTTACAGATCATCGTTCCCAATGGCCAAGTTTGGGGCGCTCCGATCACGAATTTTTCTGCCTATGGAACACGGCGATTGGATGTGACCTTTGGCGTTGCCTATGCCAGCGATTTAAAACAGGTCGAAGAGGTGTTGGCGCAGGTTATCGCTGCCGATAAGCGTATTCACCAAGATCCAGCGCCGGTCATTAAAGTGAGCAACCTAAACCAAAGTTCGGTTGATTTCGTGGTGCGTATTTGGTGCGATTCAAGCGATTTGTGGACTTTGCGTCTGGACCTAAACCGCCAGGTGAAAGACAACTTTGATGCACAAAAGATCGAAATTCCCTTCCCCACAACCACGATTGTGCAGCAGGGTTCACAAGAATAAAGCGGCTTTCTTACTTTATGGTCTGGCGGGTCGGTGGCAGTTTTATGAATGCCAAGCCTTTAGATGAAGCGGATGGGTTATGAGGCGAATGGTACAGCGCTGGGCGTCGAACCGCGTTGGTGTTGCTTAAGATTAAAATTATATTTGCGCTCTTAAACGCTCTGGGGCGTTGATATTGGCGCGCCATGACTATTGTTGCAGAGGTTGAAAACGGTTTGATTTCCGGTTTGGTGGATCAAATCTAGCGCGCGCGGGGGCTGTATAATGCGCCAATCAACCGCAAAGGGTCGGTTTTTTATATCAATGTGGCGTTGAATTAGGTAGCGTCTGAAATACAAAGCTGGTCTTGGTTGAATTGTCCAACCAGATCACAGGAATAAATGTCTAGGGAGTTTAAGATGACAAAAATAAATAATAATTACGAAAAAGTGCATCCCGCAACGAAAATGTATGCGAAAGAGTTTCAGAAAGGTCAGCTCAGCCGGCGTGAGTTCCTATCCAGAACAACCGCCTTGGGGCTTACAGCATCTGCTGCCTATGCGTTAGGGGGGCTATGCGTTAGGGGGGCTAACGCGGCCTGCTCAGGCGGGTGGTCATTTGCAGCAGGGCGGAACAATGCGCATGCAGATGGATGTTATTGGGTTAAAAGATCCGCGTACTTTTGACTGGACGCAATTGGCACATTTTACCGGCGGCTATTTGGAATATTTGGTTGAGTACAATAACGACGGGTCAATAACTCCTAACCTATTGGAAAGCTGGAGCGCAAATGAGGACGCTTCAAAATATACGCTGAACGTTCGCAAAGGTGTGAAATGGAATAACGGCGACGATTTTACAGCCGAAGATGTGGCGCGTAATATTGAGGGTTGGTGTGATAAATCAGTTGAAGGCAATTCAATGGCTGGCCGTATGGCTTCCCTTATTGATCCTGACACTGGGACAGCCGCTGCAGGGGCAATCAAAGTGATTGATAGCCACACGGTTGAACTGACATGCGTGGCTTCTGACATCACTGTTATTGCAGGAATGGCTGATTATCCCGCAGCCGTTGTGCATTCAACGTTTTCTGTTGACACAATGGGAACAAATCCAGTTGGAACCGGCCCATTCATGCCAGATGGTTATGAGGTAGGCGTCAAAGCTGCGCTGGTGAAAAACGAAGCGCATGAGTGGTGGGGCTATTCAGTTGGGAGAACCGTGCCGCTGGATCGTATTGAATTTATCGACTATGGAACTGACCCGTCAGCATGGATTGCCGCGGCGGAAGGCGATGAAGTTGATGTATTTTATGAAACTGTAGGAGAATATGTCGACATCGTACCGGGGATAGGCTGGGAAAACTCTACTATTGCGACTGGATCGACAATCGTTATCCGGCCAAACCAGGTCGCCCAAGATGCTGACGGCAACACACCCTATGCAGATAAACGCGTTAGACAGGCGATTGCTATGGCTGTTGATAATGCATTGTGCTTAGAATTGGGCTATGCGGGGAAAGGTTCCCCGGCGGACAATTCCCACGCTGGGCCTATGCATCCGGAGTATGATCCAAGCGTCGTAAGGTTGCCATATGATCCAGAGAAAGCCATGGCTTTGATGAAAGAAGCTGGCATGGAAGAGTATGAGCATGAAATCACATCGATAGATGATGATTGGCGAAAAAACACAACCGACTCGGTTGCAGCGCAGCTTAGGGATGCCGGTTTTAAGGTGAAAAGAACAATTTTGCCAGGCTCTACTTTCTGGAATGATTGGACAAAATATGCCTTCAGTTCAACAAACTGGAACCATCGCCCCTTTGCAACACAAGTGTGGGGCTTAGCCTATAGATCTGGAGAGGCCTGGAATGAATTTGCCTGGAATAACCCAGAGTTTGACGCACTTTTAGCCGAGGCGAATGCAATTTCCGATGCGGATGAACGGCGCAAAATTGCAGGAAAATGCCAAGCTCTGATCGCTGACGAGGGTGTGACAATTCAGCCATATTGGCGCGCTTTGTACAGAAGCCATCGACCTGACCTTCAATGTGAGCAGCACATCGCTTACCACCCACATCACTATAAGTGGGGCTTTAAAGCGTAAAACTTAAATTTATCAGGCCGCACTTAGAAGAAGTGCGGCCTTTTTACGTGTACGGTAAAGATTAAAACTTTAATCAGATAGAACAGGATTAGGAATGGCACTATTTGTTTTGCGGCGTCTAGCAGTCATGCTATTCACGGCTTTATGTTTAACTTTTGTCGTATTTTTCTTAACAAACCTATATCCTAACTTAGAAAAGCTTGCCAAAACCCAAGGCAACTTTCGGATGAACGATGAGGCCGTTCAATCTTATTTGCTCAATCGTGGGTACTTGCTACCCGTGCCTGTAAAATATGGTCAGTGGCTAGGTGTCTTGCCGGGATATGTGATCGAAGGCACGGATGGAGAAGTGCGCGGTAGATGCATCAGCTCTGAAATTTCCGTAAGTGATGCTCCTAAATATTGTGGGATTTTACAAGGCGATTGGGGATATTCAACGCGCTTTAAAGATGACGTTTCGGGGATCATTGGCACTCGGCTTGCTTTGACCGGTACGTTAATGTTTTGGGTTATGGCGCTTATGGTGCCAAGTGCGCTTATTCTGGGTATTCTGGCCGGCATGCGCGAAGGCAGCCGAACCGATCGATCGCTGTCAACGGTTGCGATTTTGACCACAGCGACCCCTGAATATGTCTCAGGCGTGATCCTAATATCTATTTTTGCATCCAGCGCCGTAGGGCTGAAATGGTTCAAAGGAACCGCAACCTCGGCGATGGAAAACCCTAATCTTGAGAATTTTTTATTGCCGGTTTTAACGATTGCGATCTACGGAATGGGCTACATTGCGCGGATGACAAGGGCCTCAATGACCGAAGTGATGACCGCCCAATATATCCGAACCGCACGTTTAAAAGGCGTTTCATTCCCGAATGTTGTTTTGAAACACGCGCTGAGAAACGCTTTAATTGCGCCGTTCACGGTGATTATGCTTCAATTTCCTTGGCTGCTAAACGGCGTTGTAATTGTTGAAACACTTTTTAATTACAAAGGCTTTGGTTGGGTTTTGGTGCAGGCTGCCGGGAATAATGATATTGAGCTTCTTTTAGGGGTATCGGTGGTCTCTGTCGTGGTGGTTCTTGTCACGCAGCTCATATCTGACATCGGTTACGTTTATTTGAATCCACGCATAAGCGTTACGTGAAAAGGACCCTGCAATGACTTCTTTATCGTGGACGGAAATATTTTTGGGCATGATCATCCAGCTTGGGCCGGTCTGGATTTCTCTTGTGGTGCTTTTTGTTATCTCTATGCGATATAAAAGATCGCTGGGCCTATATGGAAAGCTTTTTGACTCGGTTATTGGAATGATCGGGTTTGCGATTGTAATGTTCTGGGTGTTTACAGGATTTTTCTCAGGTGCAATGGATCTGATAATTACGCAAGATCCATTGGCGCAATTTTCAGGTATGAAGAATAAAGTTCCCGGCACTGCCCTAAGGGGCGCCGAAGATGACAGTTACAAGCATTTTTTATTGGGAGGCGACCATTTAGCCCGAGACGTTTTCAGCCGCGTGATCGCCGGTTCTACGATCGTTATTGTGATTGCACCTTTGGCCACGTTATTTGCCTTTATGGTTGGAATCACATTGGGTATTCCTGCCGGCTATTATGCGGGGCGGCTCGACACATCGATCTCTTTTGTCGCAAATTTGATTTTGGCGTTTCCAGTCATATTGCTGTTTTATCTCTTGGTCACTCCGGAAATCAGACTGACCGGTTTGCCGCAATATATGGCGATTGTTTTGTTTGTGTTCCCATTAATTTTTTACTCTGTATTGATCTATTCGCGTTATCACACAGTTCCCGCGAAGCGGAATGCTTTGCTGGGCGTGGGACTGGCCATATTAGGGCTATTATATGTTTCGTTGATCAATGAAACGGGCAGTAAAATTGAGTTCTTTAACGCGATAGATCTGTTTGACGTGGATGCGGGATTGCTGACCGTTTTTGTGTCGGTGGTTTTTGTAAACTCACCAACTGTTTTTCGGATTATCCGAGGCTTAACCATGGATATCAAAACCCGAGATTACGTTGCTGCGGCGCAGACGCGGGGTGAAGGTGCGTGGTATATCATGCTTTGGGAAATACTTCCAAATGCGCGCGGGCCGCTGATCGTAGATTTTTGCCTTCGCATTGGATACACCACTATTTTACTTGGAACGCTTGGCTTTTTCGGTCTTGGTTTGTCGCCTGAGGATCCCAACTGGGGGGCAACAATCAATGATGGTCGAAAATTGCTTTCCATTTATCCCCATGCGGCTTTGGTTCCGTCCTTTGCCTTGCTGAGCCTTGTGTTAGGCTTGAATTTGCTGGCCGATGGTCTGCGCGAGGAAAGCCTGAAGGATTAGAAAGTTAAAACTCGTCAAAAATTGCGCACTTAAACGCGTCAACTGAATAGGCAAAGAAAAATGGATAAAACAGATTTTGACGGTCCGATTTTGGAAATCGATAGGCTTTCCATATCCTTTTTTACCCGATTAAACGAAATTCCAGCCGTGATGGATTTTTCCGTTGCTGTTCAACCTGGTGAAGCCGTGGGTTTGGTTGGAGAATCTGGGTGTGGGAAATCTACGGTTGCATTGGGCGTGATGCAGGATCTTGGTGTGAATGGCAAAATCGTTGGCGGTACGATCAAATTTAAGGGCCGCGATCTTGCTCAGATGAGCGCCGAGGAGTTGCGGAATATTCGCGGCAATGAACTTGCGATGATCTATCAAGAACCAATGGCCTCATTGAACCCGGCGCTGAAAATTTCCAAGCAGCTAACAGAAGTGCCGATGATCCACGAAGGGGTGTCCGAGCGAGAAGCTTATAAACGGGCGCTCGAGGTTGTCAAAGATGTTAAGCTGCCCGACCCTGAGCGCATCCTTAAATCATATCCTCACCAATTGTCTGGCGGCCAGCAGCAGCGGATCGTTATCGCTATGGCGCTGATGTCAAAACCGGCTTTGCTTATTTTGGATGAACCCACCACCGCGCTTGATGTCACGGTTGAGGCGGCGGTTGTCAAGCTGGTGAAAGATTTGGGCAAAAAATATGGCACATCCATGCTGTTCATCTCGCATAACCTTGGGCTTGTTTTGGAAACCTGTGACCGCATCTGCGTAATGTATTCTGGTGAAGCGGTGGAAACCGGCAGAATTAAAGATGTTTTTGAAAAAATGCAGCACCCTTATACGCAGGCCCTTTTTCGATCTATTCCGCTGCCAGGGGCAAATAAAACAACCCGTCCATTGGTGGCTATTCCTGGAAATTTTCCACTGCCGCATGAACGGCCGCCAGGGTGCAATTTTGGGCCACGCTGCGACTATTTCCAAGAGGGGGTCTGTGATAGTTCGGCTATTGATATGGTCCCAATCGAAGGTCATGCGCTTCATTTAAGCCGCTGCAAAAGAGTTCAAAATATCGACTGGTCGCAACCTGCCAGTGCTTCAAGCGCAAATTCTAAGTCAGAGCTTGGGGATGTGATCCTCAAAATTGATAAGCTTAAGAAATATTATGAAGTTGCCGCCAATGCGCTTTTTGGCAGCGCAGGGGAAAAGCGCGTTGTCAAAGCGAATGAGTCAATCTCGTTTGAGGCGCGTGAAGGCGAAACTCTTGCGATTGTGGGAGAGTCTGGTTGCGGCAAGTCTACCTTTGCCAAAGTTCTCATGGGTCTGGAAACGGCGACAGATGGCCAAATTTTATTAGACGGAAACGATATTCAGCAAATTGCAATTGAAGATCGTAGCACTCAAACAGTTGCAGATATTCAAATGGTTTTCCAAAACCCGTTTGACACGTTGAACCCTTCTATGTCGGTTGGCCGTCAAATTATGCGCGCGCTTGAGGTTTTCAAATACGGCTCATCCGATACAGAGCGTTCGAACCGTATGCTTGAACTTTTAGATCTGGTGAAACTGCCCCGGGCTTTTTCGCAGCGGATGCCGCGCCAGCTTTCGGGTGGTCAAAAGCAGCGCGTAGGGATCGCAAGGGCGTTTGCGGGCGGCGCGCGGATTGTGGTTGCCGATGAACCGGTTTCGGCTTTGGATGTTTCAGTTCAAGCGGCGGTTACGGATCTTTTGATGGAGATCCAGCGCAACGAGAAAACGACGCTGCTCTTTATCAGCCACGATTTGTCAATCGTTCGCTATCTCAGTGATCGGGTCATGGTGATGTATTTGGGGCATGTGGTTGAGCTTGGGACCACAGAGCAAGTATTTTCGCCCCCCTATCATCCCTATACGCAAGCCNTGCTTTCGGCGGTTCCAATTGCCGATACGAGCGTTGAAAAGCAGAGCATCGTGCTTGAGGGCGATATTCCCTCTGCCATGGATCCACCCAGCGGATGCCCATTTCAGACCAGATGCCATTGGAAGGTGCATGTGGCAGATAATTTATGCGAAACAGAAATTCCAAAAAATCAAATTTTGGACAATGACCATCACATAAAATGCCACCTCAGCGATGCGATGCTGCAAAGAATGGAACCTGTGATCAAACTTGCGGCAGAATAGCCGGTTTCACGGTGTCTGCCAGTTTGTACCGCGGCGTTTCTTTTGCGATGGTCTGTTTGAAGCGCAGGGCGGCTTTGTCGAAATGGCATCTGGCGGTTGTGGTCTTGCTGAAGGTTAAAATAACCGTCCCGGCGATGATATAAAATATTGACCGTCAAAAAGCGATTAATGGGCTTAAGACGTTTTCAAGCATGACGGCTTAAATACAGTTTTGCATCGCATATATATAGGCGCTGTTTTTTTAACTGCGGGTCAACTTTAAGGCGATGACGTGCATCTGGAGCCGGCGAAAGGTCTTGCTCTGGCAGTAAATAAGAAATCTTTAAAGTCAAAACGCATTGCATGCTTGACGGGGCTTAAATTTATCACTCACTTTGAGATAATTATTTCGGGGTGTTCTGAATGGCATTTTACTTTGGATATGGATCGAACATGTCGACGCGATATCTCTCTGGCGTGCGCAATATCACCCCGCTGCGGAGCCAATCCAGCTATCTTGACGATTATGCCTTGGTGATGGGGCTGGTTGGGCCAAACTTTATTGAACCGAGTTTTGCCAATATAAAGCCCTGTAAAGGTGGTCGGGTCGAAGGGGTTGTTCACGAAATTACCGAGAGCGATATGGCGCGGGTGATCGCCTCAGAGGGCGAGAATTATGAGGTGATCGAAGCCCCGATCCGTTTCGCCGGTGAGACGGTTTTGGCCCAAACCTTGCGCTGTAAAAACGAGGTGAATGATGATCTGCCGACCTCGCGCCGTTATATGCGGATCCTGCTAAAAGCCGCGCGACAGAATAATTTAAGCGCCGGCTATATCGAAGCTCTGCAGCGTAAAAAAACCGTCTATTATCCAATTTTATCAGAAATCTTTGCCATTCGCGTCTATTTATGGGTAAAACGCCGGGCCAAAAAGCAGCGCGTGTAAAGGGTTTTAAAATGTCTGAAAGTGAAATTCTTCGAAAAATTGCCGTGATTTTCGTAACCGATGTGGTCGGGTTTAGCACGCTCATGGCGCAGAATGAGGAACTTACCCTGCGCAGTTTTCGCAGCTGTAAAGAGATTCTGGACAATTTGTTTGAAGAGCATAGCGGGCGTATTTTCAACACGGCCGGAGATTCTGTTCTGGCCGAATTTCCAAGCGCGGTTTCGGCGGTTATTTGTGCCGTAGAATTCCAAAAGCTCATCAAAGCGCGCAATGCCTCGGTTCCTAACGCGGCGCAGATGCAATTTCGCATCGGCCTAAATATGGGGGATGTCATTATTGAAGGCACCAATCTCTATGGGGATGGGGTGAATGTGGCGGCCCGCTTAGAGGCGTTATCGCAAGCCGGTGGCGTGTGCCTGTCAAAAAGTATTCATGACTTTGTNAGCCAGAAAGTGGATTTGGGCTTTCAAGATATTGGGGCGCAGCAGGTTAAGAATACCAACGTGCACGCGTTTGACGTTTCCATTGGCGGGTTGGCGCCGCGCCAGATCGCGCCAACGCCGCCTGCAATCGAACCCGTTGAGGCTGGCGCACCGCCCTCGATTGCCGTTTTGCCGTTTAAAAATATGAGCACGGATGCAGAACAGGAATATTTTGCCGATGGGGTGACGGAAGATATCATCAGCCATTTGGCTCTGTGGAAAACCTTTCCGGTGGTTTCGCGCAATTCAAGCTTTTCGGTGAAAGGTCTTTCGCTCACTGCGAGCGAAATTTCCGATAAGTTAAACGCCCGGTACTTGGTTGAGGGCAGTATACGAAAAGCTGGAAATAAGGTGCGGATCAGCGCCAGTTTAACCGATGCCTTAAAAGATCGCACGATATGGTCTGAACGTTGGGATCGCCCTTTGGATGATATTTTTGAAGTTCAAGATGAAATTTCGATCGCGGTTGCCCGGGCGATTGATCCTGAAATTCGCCGCCAATCTCGCGAAAATACTGAGCTATCAAAGCCGGAAAGCCTCACCGCGTGGGATTTGTATTTACAGGCCCTGCAAAAATATCACCGGCGTGATGCACCAGAGGGTATTTTGTCTTTATGCGATCAAGCGATTCAAGCATCGGTAAATTTTCTGGATCCCTATCTTTTAAAATGCAAAGTCTTGCTTCGCGAAAGGTTCAAGCCGCATAACAGAGAAAGGCGCGCAGAACTGTCTGCTCAGATCTTTGAAATTGCTTCTTATGTTGTGGGAAAAGAAGCGTCGAATGCTGGGGCACTTGCGATGATGGCCAGCTATTATTTTCAGCTCAATGATTTGGATAATGCCCGACATTACGCCCATGAAGCATTTGGCATAAACCCAAATAATTCTGCGGCAACGCGGGCCTTAAGCCTGACCGAAGCTTATGCTGGCAATATTGAATTGGCCTATGATTATTTTTTGAAAACCCAAGCGCTTGACCCCTCTGAGTGGCGTGAATGGCCGCAATTTGAGGTCAGCCTTCTGATGGTTTTGGGGCGCATGAATGAGGCTTTGGATAAAATAACCCGCGCGGTTGAAAACGATCCGGAGAATAATTTGCTTTTGGGGTTTAAAGTGGCTGCGCTGGGTAATTTAGACCGATTGGCTGATGCGCAGCAGGGTTTGGAAGCATTTTTGCAGTTGCGCCCGGATGTAACCTCATTGGCAGATTACGCCCCATTGCTTCCTGATTTTGTGGTGGAGGCCGTGTTGCAGGGCATGCAGAAAGCAGGGCTTAAACAATAAACAGGTGGCAGGTTCCCGCCGGTGAGGGTGGGCCAGCGGGCGTTTGGCACGGTTCTCGCAAGGTCATGGTGTAAGGTGAAGTGATCAAGGCCAGGTCGGGCGCTTGGCACGGCGCGCGCGGTGTCGCAGGATGGAAATGAACGAAAAGCTGATTCAAGAAACCGTACAATTGATCAGGCTGTCAGGTCATGTGATCGAAGGTCAGCTGATGTTTGAACCTTGGTCGGACCGCGCGATGCACTTCATTGATGGCTTGGCGCCGCAAGGATATTCTTTGCACATCAAGCTGCCCGAACCTTTAGAACAAGAGCTGATCGATTGGGCGCATAAAGATCGCCATATTTGGGCTTTGGCGCGTGGATATGTGCTGCGGATGGCAGCTGATAGGGTGTCAGTCGGGGCAGCAGCGCATGAATTTTCGCTTTTGTTGATGGGCGGATTTGAAAAGAAATGGCCGCGGGGGAAGAAAGAGAGTTTCTATCGGGATGATTTATTATGCATTTTGATTCAGTATTTAATCACCGCCCATAATATGAAAACGCGGGCCGTTTTTGGCAAAGAGCAAAGCGCTCCCGTGATCGTTTTTGAAGCATTTCAACGGTTGGGGTTTAAAGATCGGCTTAGCGCCAAAGACTACGCAAAAAGGTGGGACATCAATCGCAAGCGATCCAGCTATGCGACGGATTATTTCAAACGTAAGGCGCGTAATTTGGCCGAGTTGCTGCAGGCGAGCGGCTGGGCCTTTCAAGAGACATTGCCCGCCCCCGCCGTGCAGCCTGACCGGCCCGCCCCTGCTGATGAGGCGCGGGGCTCAGGTTGAGTTACCCTTCATTATTCGTGAAACAGGCCACCATCGCATCGGCCATATTCTGCAAAACAGCCTCATAGAGCCTGTGGTCCAAGGGCAGGCCTGCGCCAAGCGGATCCAGCTGTTTCAAGCGCACTGAAGTCCCGTTGATTAAATTGTCTAGAAGCTTCGCGTTATATCCCGGCTCGGCAAACACACAGCTGATTTTTCGATCTTGCATGAGATCCCGAATTGCCAAGATGCGCGCGGCACTCGGCGGCGCGGCGTGCCCATCTGAAATTGCACCTTGCGCGGCAAGCCCAAAGCGCGCTTCAAAATATTGGAAGGCATCATGCACGATTAAGAAGCGTTCCGCGTGATGCGGCGCCAGCTGCTGCGCGATATTTTTGTTTAACAGCTCTAAGCTTGCTTTGGTCTTTGCGGCATTTGCATAATAGGCGCCCGCATTCTCGGGGTCTGTCTGCGATAATATATCCGCAATTTTATAGATCCAATGTATTGCGTTTTCTGGATCCAACCAGAAATGTGGGTCTAACCCAGAGTGGTCGTGGCCTGCATGATCCTGATGATCATTCCCGTCATGCGCTGCGGTGTTTTTGTGCTTTTCTGCATGATTATTCTCTGCATGCCCGTTGACTTTACCGGGGCTGTCATGTTCGTCATGTTCGTCATGTTCGTCATGTTCGTCATGTTCGTCATGTTCGTCATGTTCGTCATGTTCGTCATGTTCGTCATGTTCGTCNTGNTTTTCAAACAGGGCCCCTTTGCGAAATGATAATTGAACCACGCCCGCTTGTTCGCCTAAGGCCACCGCGATAGGCGCCTGTGCAAGAGAGGCTTGCGCCTTTTCCAACCAAGGGGTTAACCCTTCACCAATCCAAAAAATAATATCAGCCTGTCCAAGGTCGCGCCTTTGCGAAGGGCGTAGCGCGAAATTATGCGGAGAATCATTGCCACGCAGCAGAAGCTTTGGCGTGCCTACGCCCTGCATCACGCTGCTGACAAGGCTGAAAACTGGTGGGATATCCACGACGATATTTGGCACATCTGCCCGCACTCCGCTAGCGCTGACAAGCAGAGCGGTGGCTAAAATTGGTAATCGGCGCATAGGAGTCTTTCTTTGTAATATTATAACATCGTTCACTCTTTATTTGTTACAGAATAACATATCAAGAGGAATTGGCATTGGAATGCGCAAATTACTTTAGTACACAGGCAGGATGAATTTAGGATTCCACAAACACGATCATGCCGCCTGTATCAGCGAGGGGGTGGCCCGCGCGGATGCGCTTTGCGTTGAAGAGGGCGTTCAATTCACCCCAGTGCGAAAGCGGGTGTTAGAGTTGCTCTTGCAGGCGCATCGGGCGATGGGGGCGTATCAAATACTGGATCAGTTGCGCGAAGATGGCTTTAAGCATCAGCCGCCGGTGGCCTATCGGGCGCTTGATTTTTTGGTGGCGCGCGGCTTTGCGCATAAAATTGAAAAGCTGAACGCCTTTATTGCTTGCGCGCATCTTGGGTTGCACCACTCGCCAGCGTTTTTGATTTGTCGGCGCTGCGCGTCGGTTGCCGAAACGCGCGTGGATGAAACCCGCGGCCCGTTAAGCGATGTGGCGAACTCGGCAGGGTTTGTAATCGAAAAAGCGGTGATCGAAGCCGAAGGAATTTGTCCAAATTGTCTGACTGATCAACCGGAATGAGCTTGATTACGGCAAAAAACCTGAGCGTTGCGTTGAATGGCCGAACGGTTCTGCAAAACGTTGATCTCAGCATTTCATCGGCCGAAATCCTCACTGTTATTGGCCCCAACGGGTCAGGAAAAACCACCTTGCTGCGCAGCCTTATTGGCTCAATAACTCCGCTGAAAGGCGCTTTAACCCGGCAAGCTGGCTTGCGCATTGGCTATGTGCCGCAAAAGCTTCATATCGATGCGACCTTACCGCTGACTGTCAGCCGGTTTATGGCNCTGCCACGCCGGGTGCCGGCCAAAGATCTTGAGGCGGCGGCGGCGCAGGCGGGGCTGGGGCATGTTTCGCAGGCGCAGTTATCACAGCTGTCTGGTGGACAATTTCAGCGCGTTTTATTGGCGCGCGCGCTGTTATGCCGCCCGCAGCTGTTAATTTTGGATGAGCCGACGCAAGGTTTGGATCATTCTGGAGCAGCTGCTTTTTATCGGCAAATAGAAACGGTGCGGCAAAATACTGGCTGCGCAGTGCTGTTGGTGAGCCATGATTTGCACGTTGTGATGGCGGCCTCTGATCGGGTGATTTGTTTGAACGGGCATGTCTGCTGCCAAGGAAGCCCAGAGCAGGTTGCCTCTAGCCCTGAATATCAAACGCTTTTTGGGGCCTCAACAGATGGTGCGATGGCGCTTTACCGCCATGANCANGACCATGACCATGANCATGACGATCACCACGATCATCACCATAATGATCACCCGCGCGGGCCGGTTGCGACAGTTACGGGGCCAAAGGTTGCGCCCGATGCCAATGCCAAAGAGCTGGCCTGATGGAGATGTTTGACGCCTTTTTGGTAAGGGCGATCTTGGCGGGTGTGGCATTGTCTTTGGCGGCTGCGCCGCTTGGCTGTTTTGTGGTTTGGCGGCGGATGGCGTATTTCGGCGATGCCACAGCGCATGCCTCAATCTTGGGTGTGGCCCTGTCTTTGGCGTTTGCACTGCCGGTGTTTATTGGCGTTTTGCTGATTGCGCTTGCAATGGCGCTGGCGATTTCTGCGCTGCAGGCCCGCGGTCAAACATTAGATACGTTGCTTGGGGTGATGGCGCATTCAACGTTGGCTTTGGGCTTGGTGACGGTGTCGTTTTTCTCGGATGTGCGGATCGATCTGATGGCCTATCTTTTCGGGGATATTCTATCGGTTGCTTGGTCCGATTTTCTGTGGATCGGCCTTGGTCTTTTCCTCGTGGTCGGGTTGCTTGGGTGGCGCTGGTCGGCCTTGCTGACCTGCACTTTGAACCGCGATTTGGCGCAGGCTGAAGGGATTAACCCCAAACGTGAGCAATTGGTATTGACCCTGGCCTTGGCCCTTATTGTGGCGTTGGGCATTCAAATTGTCGGAGCCATCCTCATCGCGGCTTTGTTGATTATTCCAGCAGCTGCGGCGCGTAATTTTGCAAATACACCTGAAGCGATGGCCTTGATCGCGGCGGCGTTTGGTGCTTGTGCAACGCTTGGCGGTCTTGCGGCCTCATTGCATTGGGATACACCAACCGGCCCCAGCATTATTTGCTGTGCGGCGGCGTTGTTCTTTACATCAACATTGCTAGGCGCCTTGCGCGGGCGTGGTTTGTCTTAAGTAACGCCGCGCATCGCGCTGTTATTGATCCGCAGGGCTTTCGTTTGTCGTGGCAGGGCCCATCCGGTTGAACACATCCAGATCACGTATGGTGATCGCACCGGATAAGATGATCGATGTAATCACGGCCCAAAGCACCGCGGCGATCGCTGTGGTAATCCAAGCCTTCTTTTTCAAATTGTGATCTTCCGGCGCTCCGGCATGCGTGCCTGGCACGACCGTGCCAACATCGCCCTGCGTTTTGAGGCGAATGGGGATCACAACCAGAAAGGTTAAAAACCACAGAACGGCAAAGAGAACCAGCGCAGAGGTTATAGACATATTCGGTTTCCTATTCGCTACACTTGTTCAAGTTCAATCAAGGTGCCGTTGAAGTCCTTGGGATGTAAAAACAGCACAGGTTTTCCATGCGCGCCGATTTTTGGCTCGCCTTTGCCCAAAACCCGGCTGCCAGCCTCAATAAGTTGGTCGCGGGCTTTTCTAATATCGTCCACCTCATAACAGATATGGTGGATTCCGCCGCTTGGGTTTTTATCAAGAAAGCTTTGAATAGGGCTGGTTTCCCCCAAAGGATAAAGCAGCTCGATCTTGGTGTTTGGCAGCGTGATGAATACCACGGTGACGCCATGATCAGGCTCATCTTGGGCGGGGCCAACCTCAGCCCCTAGGGTGCTGCGATATTGCTCTGCAGCGCGTTCTAAGTCGGGGACGGCGATGGCCACATGATTGAGGCGTCCGATCATCTGAGCTCTCCTATCGATTGCGCAACCTTATGCGCTGAGAGTGGCGGCGGTGCAAGAGCCGCCCGCGCGTTCTGACTTGAATTAACCGCTTATTAGCCACCCTGAGGCAGGATGGTTTCAGAATCGCAGGAGGCGTGCATGAATTCATTGGATCTGGTAGAACTGACGCCAATGGGGCGCAACACTCGGCCCTTAATCGGAAAAACAGTTCTGATTGTCGAAGATAGCCGTTTTATCTGTGAAGCGGCGCGTTTGATGTGTTTGCACAGCGGTGCGCGATTGCGCCGCGCGGATAGTTTGGCGGCGGCGCGCCGGCATTTGAACGTTTACTTCCCCACAATCGTCATTATCGACGTTGGTTTGCCGGATGGATCCGGCCTTCAGTTGATATCAGAATTGGCGGGCGCATCTCCGCGCATTGGTGTGATTTTGGGCACCAGCGGGGATGATCTGATGCATCATCAAAGCTTGCAAGCGGGCGCGGATGGATTTCTTGCAAAACCTTTTGAAAACCTCTCTTGCTTTCAATCAACGATTTTGCAGCTTTTGCCCATCGAGCAAAAACCCAAAGGCCCGATTGTTCTGCAAGATGCGCCGGTCACGCCTGATTTGATTACCTTTCGCGATGATTTAGTGCAGGCGCTGATCAGTTTGAAAGATTACCCCTCTGCCAAGGAAGAAGGCTTTATCCGCAGTTTTTTAGCAGGGGTGTGCGCGGCCAGCGGCGATGATTTTATGCGAGAGGCCATAAAAACCGGCGATATTGATCAGCTCTGCGCAAAAATTGAACACCGCATTGGCCAGATCGCAATTCTATAAACCACGATTGTTAACATCGTGCGCTGCATATTGATGGCGCTTCTGCCGCTTTAGTCTTGCGGGATGACTCGCAGGTTCAACTCCATCAATTGATCTGCCATCGGCTGACTTGGCGCGTCCATCATAAGGTCTTCGGCGCGTTGGTTCATGGGGAACATGATCACTTCGCGGATATTTGCCTCATCGGCCAGCAGCATCACGATACGGTCAATCCCGGCGGCGCATCCACCATGCGGCGGTGCGCCAAATTGGAACGCGTTGACCATGCCGCCAAATCTTTTGCGCACTTCGCTTTCATCATAGCCGGCGATTTCAAAGGCTTTGAACATGATTTCGGGTTTGTGGTTTCGGATCGCGCCAGAAACCAATTCATACCCGTTGCAAGACAGATCATATTGGTAGCCCAAAACCGCAAGAGGATCACCTTCAAGCGCCTCCATACCGCCTTGCGGCATCGAAAATGGATTATGTTCAAAATCGATTTTACCGGTTTCCGCATCCTGTTCGTAAATCGGAAAATCAACAATCCAAGCAAAGGCGAAGCGATTTTTGTCGGTTAGATTAAGCTCTTCGCCAATTACGTTGCGGGCGCGGCCGGCAACCGCCTCAAAGGCTTTTGGTTTTCCGCCCAAGAAAAACGCAGCATCCCCCACATCCAGGCCAAGCTGCTGCCGGATCGCTTCTGTGCGCTCTGGCCCGATATTTTTGGCCAAAGGCCCCGCCGCTTCCATGCCGTTTTCGCCGCTGCGCCAGAAAATATAGCCCATGCCAGGCAAGCCTTCTTTTTGCGCAAACGCATTCATTCGATCACAAAACTTGCGGCTGCCGCCCCCGGGTGCGGGGATGGCGCGAATTTCAGTGCCCTCTTGTTCCAATAATTTTGCAAAAATTGCAAAGCCCGACCCGCGGAAATGATCAGAAACGCGCTGCATTTTGATCGGGTTGCGCAGATCTGGCTTATCCGAGCCATACCAAAGCGCTGCATCGCGATAAGAGATTTGAGGCCAATCGGCATCGACCGTGCGCCCGCCGCCAAAATCTTCAAAAACCGAACGTAAAACAGGTTGAATCGTGTCAAACACATCCTGTTGCGTGACAAATGACATCTCAAGATCAAGTTGATAAAAATCAGTTGGAGAGCGATCCGCCCGCGGATCTTCATCGCGAAAGCAGGGGGCAATTTGAAAATATTTGTCAAAGCCCGAGACCATGATCAGTTGTTTGAACTGTTGGGGCGCCTGCGGCAATGCATAGAACTTGCCCGGGTGCAGTCGGCTTGGCACCAGAAAATCGCGCGCGCCTTCCGGGCTTGAGGCTGTGATGATCGGGGTCTGATATTCGCGGAAATTACGGTCCCACATTTTGCGTCGGATACTGGCCACCACGTCTGAGCGCAGCTTCATATTGTCTTGCAACTTTTGACGGCGCAGATCCAAATANCGGTAGCGCAGGCGCGTTTCTTCAGGATAATCTTGCTCGCCAAAGACCATCAGCGGCAGCTCTTCAGCTTGCCCCAAAACTTCCAGATCGCGAATAAATACCTCAACCTCACCCGTGGGAATTTTGGCGTTGATCAGACTTTCATCGCGCAGCATGACATTGCCATCAATGCGGATACACCATTCGCTGCGCAGCTTTTCAATTTCTGCAAACACGGGGCTGTCCGGGTCCGCCATCACCTGCGTGATGCCATAATGATCGCGCAGATCGATAAACAGCAACCCACCATGATCACGCACGCGGTGCACCCAGCCTGAAAGACGCACGGTCTCTCCGACATTTGATTTATTCAGGTCGGCGCATGTATGGCTGCGATAGACGTGCATGGCTTTGGCCTTTCCAAGCAAAGATCAATTCTTGTGCCGATACACAGGGTTGTGGGGCTGATGTCAAGTCATCCCAGAAGCAGTTTGCCTTTGATTTCGCCTCTAAGCGCGTTGCCAAGCCAAAACGACTGGCAATTTTCCAAATCTTTAGCGGTGATTATTTTTGCCCGCACTTGACGTTTTGCCAGTTTGCGGGCTCGTAACACGCCGGGCAAGCACCCGCTGCTGATTGGGGGCGTCACCCATTCTCCGGTTTTAAGCTGCAGAAAAACATTGGTGATCGTGCCCTCACAGAGATGATTTTTTTCGTTGAAAAAGATCATCTCATCGATATGGGGTGGCAGCGCAGCGCGAGCGTCATCATAGATCTGGCGTTGGGTGGTTTTATGGCGCAGCCAGGGATCATAGGAAGTTAACCGCTGCGCGCTGATGGCAACCTGCCATTCGGGCTGCGTGGGGGCAAGCGGCGCCTGGGTTATTTCAACGGCTCCGGCTTGGTCAATGGTAAGCCNGCATCGCAAGACTTTGGTGGTTTTGATTGTTTGAAGTTTTTCGGTGATGAAGCCGCGCTGAAAAACAAACCCCAATTTTTGCGCGCTTAGGCACATGCGGTCTAAATGCCGTTTTATATCCACCGCCCCGCGCTGCGGATCAATCCGCAGGGTTTCAATCAATCGGCAGTTTTTTGGAATGTGGTTGCGAAGCGGGCTTTCCACAGAGCTTCCTCATATTCTGAGGCGGCATCGCTGTCATAGACCACGCCGCCGCCAACGTTTAATTGAACGCTTTGGTTATCGATCATCAGGCTGCGGATCGCAACGTTGAACTCAGAGCTGCCATCCGGCGCGGCCCAGCCGATCGTGCCACAATAAATTTCACGCGGCTCGGGCTCCAAATCCCGCAAAATTTGCATCGCCCGCAATTTTGGCGCACCGGTGATAGAGCCACACGGAAACAACGCCTTGAAAATATCAGACAGTGTTTGGTCTTTGCGCAATTGACCCAAAACTTGCGAGGTCATCTGATGAACGGTGGCATAGGTTTCCACGCGATAAAGCGAAGGCACTTTCACCGATCCTGCCTCGCAAATGCGCGAAATATCATTGCGCAGAAGGTCTACAATCATCAGGTTTTCTGCGCGATTTTTCGGGTCAGATTGCAGATAGTTTAGCCGTTTCTGGTCTTCAGGTTTCGTGATGCCGCGCGGCTGTGTGCCTTTCATCGGGCGGGTTTCGATCTGCCCTGACGCGTCTGTGCGAAAAAATAATTCTGGAGACCGCGATATGATCGCCCGGCCATCCTCTTGTTCGACCAAGGCGCCGTGTTTTACCGCTTGGTAAGCGCTGAGATCGTCAAACAAACGCGCAACCGATCCTTGGAATTCCGCTGTTAGCCCGAAGGTAAGATTGGCCTGATAAATATCCCCCGCAGCGATATAATGTTGGATGGTGGAAAAGGCCTTTTCATACTCGTCAAACTGCCATTGCGGGGTAAAGGCGCCAAGCTGCGCGGCCCGGTGGGCTGTGGTTGAGACGGGTCGCCGCGCTGTTGGGCCTTTGTAAACGCCAAAACACAGCAAAGGCCATTGCCGCTTTTCCGGCATTGCCGCGTTGAGGCGCGGCTCGAGCGCATAGCCCATTTCATAGCTGGCGTAGCCCGCGATCCAGTGCCCTTGTGAAAGCGCCGCATCCAAAGCTGCCAGCGCGTTTGGCAGCGCTGAGGGGGAGGCAGCGCAAATCACCCTGATCGGGTGGTCAAAACTGCGCGGTTGTTGCGCATCGCCTGTGTCAAACCGAATCTTCATGTCACGTCCGCTGCTATTCTTACGTTCCTCATAGGACCAGTTTACCGAAGAAGACAGACACTTTTACTGCAAATAATGGTATTTTTGCCTAGGCACTTGCACCTTGCAGCGTGATCTCTATAACCCACAACAATTTGCCGCGTCTTGCTTGGCAGCGCTCGGCTGTTTCGCCGCTTTATCAAAGGTTTTATAATGCCCAAAAGAACCGATATTTCATCGATCATGATCATCGGAGCCGGTCCTATTGTTATCGGACAAGCTTGTGAATTTGACTATTCAGGGGCGCAGGCCTGTAAAGCGTTGCGAGAAGAAGGGTATCGGGTGATTTTGGTCAATTCCAATCCGGCCACGATTATGACGGATCCGGGCTTGGCGGATGCCACATATATCGAACCGATCACCCCAGATGTGGTTGCTAAGATAATCGAAAAAGAACGCCCCGACGCGTTATTGCCCACGATGGGTGGGCAAACTGCGTTGAACACATCTTTGGCGCTAGAGGAAATGGGCGTTTTAGACAAATTCAACGTTGAAATGATCGGCGCGAAGCGTGATGCGATTGAAATGGCTGAAGATCGTAAATTATTTCGCGAAGCGATGGATCGGTTGGGGATCGAAAACCCCAAAGCCACGATTATTACCGCGCCGAAAGATGCCGAAGGTAAAACCGATTTGAACGCCGGCGTTCGCATGGCCAATGAGGCCTTGGATGAAATTGGATTGCCCGCGATCATTCGCCCAGCCTTTACGTTGGGCGGAACAGGCGGCGGCGTGGCCTATAACCGCGATGATTTTGAATATTATTGCCGCACGGGCATGGATGCTTCGCCGGTGAACCAGATTTTGGTGGATGAATCGCTTCTGGGTTGGAAAGAATATGAAATGGAAGTGGTTCGCGACACAGCGGATAACGCCATTATCGTTTGTTCGATTGAAAATGTGGATCCGATGGGCGTGCATACGGGCGATTCGATCACCGTAGCGCCAGCGCTGACGTTGACGGATAAAGAATATCAAATCATGCGGAACCATTCGATCGCCGTGTTACGCGAAATTGGGGTGGAGACTGGCGGCTCGAACGTGCAATGGGCGATCAATCCCGAAGATGGCCGCATGGTGGTGATTGAAATGAACCCGCGCGTGTCTCGCTCGTCTGCGCTGGCCTCTAAAGCAACCGGGTTTCCGATTGCAAAAATTGCCGCCAAACTGGCGATTGGCTATACGCTTGACGAGCTGGACAATGATATCACCCGCGTAACGCCTGCAAGCTTTGAGCCGACAATCGATTACGTTGTAACCAAAATTCCACGTTTTGCCTTTGAGAAATTTCCCGGTTCGCAGCCTGCGCTGACCACAGCGATGAAATCTGTCGGAGAAGCGATGGCAATTGGCCGCACGATTCATGAATCGTTGCAAAAAGCGTTGGCATCTATGGAAACCGGTCTCACCGGTTTTGATGAGGTTGAGATCGAAGGGGCACCCGAAAAAGCTGCGGTTGTGCGCGCGATCAGTTTGCAAACGCCGGATCGGATGCGCACGATTGCGCAAGCGATGCGCCATGGGTTGAGCGATGATGAAATTTTTGCCGTCACCAAATTTGACCCTTGGTTTCTGGCGCGGATCCGCGAAATCGTTGATATGGAAGAGGCCGTGAAGACAAATGGGCTTCCGCAAGATACAGAGGCTCTGCGCGAGTTGAAAATGTTCGGCTTTACCGATGCCCGTCTTGCCCATTTGACGGGGAAGAGCGAAACCGCGATACGCCAGCTGCGCCATGCGAAGGGGGTGACGGCCGTGTTCAAGCGGATTGATACCTGCGCGGCTGAATTTGAAGCCCAAACTCCTTATATGTATTCCACCTATGAAGCCCCGATGATGGGCGATGTGGAATGTGAAGCGCGCCCGACCGAGGCTTCAAAAGTTGTAATCTTGGGCGGTGGCCCAAACCGTATTGGGCAGGGAATCGAATTTGATTACTGCTGTTGTCATGCTTGCTTTGCACTGACCGATGCGGGCTATGAAACCATCATGGTGAATTGTAATCCTGAAACGGTTTCTACTGATTATGATACCTCAGACCGGCTATATTTTGAGCCGCTTACATTCGAACATGTGATGGAAATTCTGCGTGTTGAACAAGAAATGGGCACTTTGCACGGGGTGATCGTGCAGTTTGGCGGGCAAACCCCTTTGAAATTGGCCAAAGCGCTGGACGCTGAAGGAATTCCGATTTTGGGCACCACGCCGGATGCGATTGATTTGGCCGAAGATCGCGAGCGGTTTCAAAAACTGGTGCAAGATCTGGGACTAAAGCAACCCAAGAACGGCATTGCCAGCACGAATGAACAGGCGATTGAAATTGCCCAAGGGCTAGGGTTTCCTTTGGTGATCCGTCCGTCTTACGTGCTGGGCGGCCGGGCGATGGAAATCGTGCGCGATATGGGACAATTGGAACGCTATATCAAAGAGGCGGTTGTGGTCTCTGGCGATAGCCCTGTCTTGCTTGACAGCTATTTGGCGGGTGCTGTTGAATGTGATGTAGACGCGCTTTGTGACGGCACTACCGTGCATGTGGCGGGCATTATGCAGCATATCGAAGAAGCCGGCGTGCATTCAGGCGATAGCGCCTGTTCTTTGCCGCCCTATTCTCTTTCTTCTGACATTATTGAGGAATTGAAAAAGCAAACCCAGGCCTTGGCCCTGGCGCTGGGTGTTGTGGGGCTGATGAACATACAATTCGCGGTAAAAGATGGCGAGATTTATTTGATTGAAGTTAACCCGCGCGCCAGCCGCACTGTGCCATTTGTGGCCAAAGCCACCGATAGCGCCATTGCCTCAATTGCGGCGCGTTTGATGGCGGGAGAGCCGATGGAAAACTTTCCACTGCGCGCGCCTTATGGCGAAGCTTCTTATGAACAATCGGTGCCGATCGCAGATCCAATGACCTTGGCCGATCCCGATATGCCTTGGTATAGCGTCAAAGAAGCGGTGATGCCGTTTGCGCGCTTCCCCGGCGTAGATACAATTTTGGGGCCCGAAATGCGCTCGACCGGTGAGGTGATGGGTTGGGATCAAAGTTTTGCGCGTGCATTTTTAAAGGCACAGATGGGCGCTGGTATGGATTTACCACGGCCCAAGTCAGGGCAAGACACGCGCGTGTTTATGTCGATCAAAGATGCTGATAAAACCGAACAGATGGTGGAAACAGCGCAGATCTTGGTTGGGCTTGGGTTCGCTTTGGTCGCCACGCGGGGCACCGCGGCCTTCCTATCGGAGCATAAGATCANCTGCGATGTTGTGAACAAGATGTATGAGGGACGCCCGAATATCGTTGANATGCTGAAAAACGAAGAGATTTCTTTGGTGATGAACACAACCGAAGGGGCGCAAGCTGTGGAGGATAGTCGTGATATCCGTGCGGTCGCGCTTTTCGATAAGATCCCCTATTACACCACGGCTGCGGCCTCTTATGCGGCGGCTCTGGCGATGCAAGCGCGCGAGGAAGGTGCATTAAACGTCAAATCTTTGCAAGGCTAGGGCGGCTGCAATTTTCGCAGGGCGCAGGTTTGCGCGGTTAGATCGGCTTTGGGGGCAGCCTGCGCCTTACTCTCGGCTTGGATTAGCCGTCAGGCTGGGTATCAAGCATCGATTTACGCTGTGAAAAACGGTGATGCCAGGCGCTTAATTGGTCGCGCCCATCGCGCCAAGCCCGCGCCTGATGGCGGAAATCAAGATAGCCTAAGCTGCAGGCCAACGCCAATTGCCCCATATTCAGCGGCCCATCTAGCGCAGAGAAATCCCCGGCATTTAATGCATCAAGGGCTTGCTCAACTTTTGCCCATTGGGCTTCGATCCAGCTATGCGATTGCTCATGCGCGGCGCGCAGGCGCAGTTCATAGACCATCGAAACGGCCGATTCTGCTATGCCATCAGCTAAGGCCTCTAGGGTCAGCACATCCCACAACGTTTCTTTGGGATATAAATTGCTGCCTGCAAAATCATCTAAGTAGCGGCAAATCACCCGGCTATCGAACAATGCCCCGCTATCTTCGGTGATCAAAGTGGGCAGTTTGGCGAGCGGGTTTGCTGCTTTCAAATCTGCGGCGCTGTTAAAGGCCGTGGTTTGCACGGTTTTTAAAGCGATTTTCTCTGTCAGTCCGGCTTCATGGATCAATACATAGACTTTGCGGGCAAAGGGCGAGGCGGCCGAGAAAATCAATTGCATTGTAAATTTGCCTTTACGTGNTCAGTTGAGNGCAAGCTAGCGCTCGGCTGACTGCTTTTCCAGCGCTATTTGCGCTTTTCCTACTGACTGGGCAGCCAAGATTAGGTCAGCGTCTCCACAGGCGTAGATACACCGCGTTGGGTTATTTTTTTCGGCCCGCTGGGACCAAAACTTTTTAAANCATATCCGGTTATTCAGACGTGGTGCTTTTGCAGGCTTGGAAACAGCGTTGGGGGATCGCCGTATTGCCATTTGGGATATTTTTGCATCACAAGATGAAATGCATCAGAGCCTAGAAAACCTTCTAGCCAGCGTTGCACATAGGGCCATGGCTGGGCGTCGAACCAGGGTTTATTGATAAAGGCGAATTGACGCACGAAAGGCAATATCGCGCTATCTGCCAGAGTTGCGGTGGGCCCGAATAAGAACCCTGCCTGCAGCTGCTCGTTTAAGAGCTGCAAAAATTCGCTGGCGATCTGGCGATTTTTTAGCGGATCATCTTGGGGAAAGCGGTTGGGGTATTTTGTGCGGTCTAATGCGGCTTTAAACGCTCCGTCATTCTGCTCAATCAGCGCATAGCCTGCATCGGGCATTTTTAGCCAGCCCTGTGGGTCATTTTGCCTTAACGCCCAAATCATAATATCGAGGCTTTCATCAATCACAAAATTTTCATGCTGCAGGCAGGGTACGCTTTGGCTCGGCGAAATGGATAAAAAAGCGGGCGCTTTGTCGCGCAAAACGATCTCGCGCAGGTCTGTAGAAATGGCAGAGATCTGCAGCGCAAGCCGGGCACGGATGGCATAGGGGCAACGCCGAAAACTATATAGAATGGGCAGGGTCATCTGAGCGCGGTGCATCTGGGGGTCATCAGGCGACCAGCTGTTGGTTCCGCATGCCGATGATTTTTGCGGATATTATGCACCCTTCGGCTTGCGGTGTTGAAAACACCACTTCGGTGAATTGTTCGGTGCGCCCCATTGAGGGGTTTTCCATTAAGATTGAATGGGTTTTGCCATATTGGGCTTTGAGATGTGCTGCAACTTTTTGCGAACCAAGCGCGCGTAATTTGGCGGCGCGGTGTTTTATATCTGGGCCTTTCACTGCCGGCATTTTCGCCGCTGGCGTGCCCTCTCGGCTGGAATAAGGGAAAACATGCAGCCAAGTTAAATNACATTCCTCCACCAGTTTCAGCGAATTGGCAAAATGCGCTTCGGTTTCGGTTGGAAAACCCGCAATGATATCTGCGCCGAACGTGATATTGGGGCGCAGTTTGCGCGCCGTTTCGCAAAATGCGATGGCATCATCGCGCAGATGGCGCCGCTTCATGCGCTTTAAAATCAAATCATCGCCATGTTGCAGGCTAAGATGCAAATGCGGCATTAAGCGCGATTCAGTGGCGATCGCAGTCAGCAGATTTTCATCCACTTCAATGCTGTCAATGCTGCTGATCCGCAACCGTGGCAAATCGGGAACAAGCTTTAAGATGCGCATCACCAGATCGCCCAGTTTTGGGGCGCTGGGTAAATCGGCCCCCCAGCTCGTGAGATCAACGCCGGTTAAAACAACTTCATTATAGCCTTTATCCACCAACCGCTTGATTTGCTCGATCACCACGCCGGCGGGTACGGATCGTGAATTGCCGCGTCCAAAGGGAATGATACAAAACGTGCAGCGGTGATCACAGCCGTTTTGAACTTGCACATAGGCCCTTGCCCGTGTGGCAAAGCCATCAATCAAATGGCCCGCGGTTTCGGTCACTGACATAATGTCATCGACTTTGACTTTTTCGGTATCCCCGATCAGATCCCCCGCCATAGTCGACCATGTCGCCGGCTGCATTTTTTCATTATTGCCGATAACGGCGTTTACTTCGGGCATCTGTGCAAAGCTGTCTGGATCAATTTGCGCGGCGCATCCGGTCACAATTACTTTTGAGGTCGGGTTTTCGCGGTGCAACCGCCGTATTTCCTGACGTGATTTGCGAACCGCCTCAGCAGTGACCGCGCAGGTATTCACAATCACCGCATCGCCCAAGTTGGCGTCTTCGGCCAAGGCGCGCATTGCTTCTGATTCATAGGCGTTTAACCGGCAGCCCAATGTGGTGATTTTTGGCGTTTGGCTCATCGCAGGCTGTCCAGAAATTGACGGGTTAAACGACCTGAAAAGACATGCATGGTCGGCCCAGTTAGCCAGACCCCATCTTCGCGCCAATCGATCTGTAAGCTGCCGCCATCAACGTCAATTTTAACGCTGCGCCCCGTCAAGCCGCGGCGCGCGGCCGCCACGGCTGTGGCGCAAGACGAAGAGCCTGAGGCAAGCGTTACCCCAACGCCGCGTTCCCAGACGCGCATTCGGATGTGATCTTTGCCAATCACCTGCGCAAATTGCACATTCGTGCGTTCGGGGAAAAGTGGATGATGTTCAATCGGTGCTGCATCCGCTTCTAGGTTGATTGCGGCGATATCCGGCACAAAAAAGGTACAATGGGGATTGCCCATACCTGTCGCGCTTGGATCCCCTTTGATCGGCAAAACAAGCGTCTCCATCGCTTCAGAAAGCGGAATATCCCGCCATGTGAGCAGCGGCTGCCCCATATTGATCGATACAGAACCATCGGAGGATGTTTCCGCGCGCAAGGCGCCGCGATCCGTTGTGAGATGCAAGCTGGATTTTTCAAGCTCATCCATCAAATATCGGGCGATGCAGCGGGTGGCGTTGCCGCAGGCTGCCGAAACCGAGCCATCGGCGTTGAAAAACCTTAAATGGGCATCGCCAGTGCCGCTTTCTATGACGGCGAGCTGGTCAAAGCCTACGCCACGATGGCGGTCGGCCAAACCGGTAATCAATGTGGCAGGCAAATCTAAAGCGGCCTTGCGCCAATCTAGGATCACAAAGTCATTTCCAAGACCGTGCATTTTTAAAAATGGCCAGTTAGGGGTAAGCGATTTGTTCATGAGCGAGGATATATCTCGCTCAGAGCAATGAATCCATAGATTGCGAGTTTTTCTTTGTTTTCGGGGTTGACCACACCTCGCGGTGTTTTTAAGTAGGCCGCTTAGTGGGCCGTTAGCTCAGTTGGTAGAGCAACTGACTTTTAATCAGTAGGTCGATGGTTCGAACCCATCACGGCTCACCATTTAACCACCTGATTACAAGTAAGCTTGATAACCTTTTCGCATTCTACTTCGCTACAGTTTTCTCGCGGGTTTCCTCAACCGTTCTTTTTTTCTCTTTCCACGAATCCTGACAACCTTGTTCGCACCATAAAAACGGCCTCGCGCACAGAGATTAGCGAAAATCACGCTGAGCCTTTCGTTTTTGAGTCAGACAGACAGCCAGACAAATAATCATTAGGGTTGAATATTGCGCTATTCTTTTTTCAATTTTGATGAGCTAAATCGGTTACGTGTGTATAAGCGCTAGTGCAGTTTAATCTTCTGTAGCCCTCAGATCTGTTTGAGGCTTTATATCCTAAAATGTTTTGTAAAAATGAGAGCTTTCAAATTTATAAACACATGATTTAAAGTGAAAAAAACAGTCAAAATGGGCGTTGTGATTTTATTTGATTATGAATTAATGCGCTAAGAAACGTATTTTTAAAATTCTTAAGGTTCACAAGAGGTATATTCATTGCATCCTACTCTTCCGCTGCGGCTGGCCACCTGTAGCGAAAGCCAGCTCTCCGTGAATGTAAGGAAACACGCAAAAGCAAAGCAGGCCAGCTTTTCAAGACTGGCAGACCTTTCAGAGAGGTATAATAATCGCGACCAACTGCCCTTCAAGATATGGCTTAAAGGTTATGCGGGAGCAGACGAAGAAAGCGCGATACGTTTAAAAATTGTACGCAACCCCTAAGATGGCAGCGGTATTAGAACTTTTGCTGACAATCGGGCTGTCTTTAATTTTGCTGGGCAAAAGATTTGTAGTGATGTTTGCAAAGGCACCAATATTAGAAGTAATATTGAAAAACGTATTCACAGAGAGATAAGTGATTGCCGCCGCGCCGGGAGCATATGCCGCTCGGCTTCCCGTAGCCTCAGAGGGCTTTACACCAAAAAAGTATTCTGCGCGTTTGCTATCGTAGTTTTTCGATCCCAATGAAACGATTACAGGCTGACCGCCAATTGGGATAAACTGGCTGAACGCAAGATCAACGAGCGTGCCATTGAATTCATTGGTGACTTCGCGGGCCATTTTCAGCTTGAGTGTGGAACCCCGAACGATATCAAATGAACCCATGATCACTCCGTCAAATGTCATTTTGCGATCCATTCCCGAAAGTGAAGTTGAATCTGCGCTCTTATAGGGACGGAAATTGGGGGCGATTGCTGCGCGCATTCCGAAGGTTTGGGTGTCTATGAATTTATAAGATACGCCTTCTCGAAAATCGATTTTTACTTTATCGTTTTCGTAGGCGATCGAGGGCATAAAGCGCGAGGTTGATCCAACACCGGTGTAAATGGAGTTACCATTTATATAAGCAGCACCGAGAGAGAATTTTGAAGACGGGTCTGCCGACACACCTCCAGCAAAGCAAATGGATACCGCACAAATAAAACGTATGACTGCTCTAAACACCTTTTGATCTCCCATCGGTTAATAATTTGAAACTAATGTGAATACTCAGAATTCCAAGAGGATGTAAAAAATTCATATTCATATTGATACCTGTGCGCGAACCTCATAAGGGCTCTGCGACTTATGGATACGCCTCTCCGTTAGAGCTCAAGCGCTAGGAGAGGAAGAAAGTGTGAGCGTCAGAGAAGGGGAAAAATATGAGCAGTTCGAAAACAGGTTTACGCTTATTGAACTGAGCAACGCGACCAGCTGACTTAAGCTAAACGATAGCGATAATTCTGTTTGAAAGTGCGGAATACATTTATGATAAAAGACCCAAAATTGGTACCGATTGCAAAAAATTATCAAAACTTTCTGGCACATCGAGAGACGCATTTGAAAAT
>JGI26117J46588_1000072_pt1 | contig 21028 bp, 14 predicted proteins | sample AOAMet_48_BLW_10_2_FD_46588 | JGI IMG/M metagenome (IMG submission 46588)
GATGAAATTGAGGCAGCAGTGGTCAAGGCAATTTCTGACACAGGAGCTGACTCTATGAAAGATATGGGAAAACTCATGGGCATTCTAAAAGGTCAGCTAGATGGAAAGGCTGATATGGGTCAAGTCTCTCAACTCATTAAGTCAAAACTCTCTTAATTAAGCGTATCGACTGGTAACGACCTCCTCCATCACAACAAAAGTAGAACTGTTTTGAACGTGGGGGAGTGCTGAAATTTTCTCACCAAGCACTTGTCTATAGCTCTCCATATTTTCAGTTCGCACCTTTAATAAATAATCAAAATTTGAGGCAATCATATGACATTGCTCAACTTCAGGAACTTCTTTAATGGCTTTATTGAAAGCATTGAGTGCCATTGTCTTCGTATCATTAAGTTTAATTTGAACAAAGGCAATATGATTATTATCGATCAAGTCATGGTTAATGATTGCTTGATATCCCTTAATATATCCAGCAGTCTCTAACTTTTGAACACGTTTCAAGCAGGGCGTTTTGGATAGTCCAATTTGATCAGATAGATCAGTAATAGTCATTCGTCCATCGCTCTGTAAAAGCTCAAGTATTCTATGATCAAAATTATCTAAAGTAGTCATAAGTCCTATTATTTATAATATATTAGTTAATATATAAATTATATTACATAAATTATATAATAAATAACTTTAAATAATTTATTTTATAGTCATTATAACTATTACTTATAAATTAAAATTTTAAAATATTAAGAAATTTTTTGGGCAATGAAATCTCTAGCAGACTTCAAATTTGAAGTAGACAGCTCTAATATNAGGAGCAAACTCCGCAAAGCAAGAGTTATGAGTGAAGAGGATTCATTAGATCATCTCCATTTGTTTGATTACACCAATACAGATCAACGGATTGAATTCCAAAAAAATACATCCCACTTAATTCAGCAACTGCGCTCCTCAAGCCAGCCTGACCTCTTGTCATTATTTGTATCTGAGTATAATTTGACAAGTGACGAAGGCCTCTCTTTAATGACTCTTGTTGAAGCTTTTTTAAGAGTTCCCGATAATAAGACAAGAGATAAATTATTTATTGATAAAGTTGCAATGAAGGGTTGGTCTCAGCATATTGGAACTAGTAAATCTTCTATGGTTAATATTGCAACCCTGGCATTAAATATTGCTGACAAAATGATTGCACATGGAAGCAATAAAGAAATAAAAAACAGAATCAGAAAAGCTTTGGAGATTCTCTCAAGGCCTGGTATTAGATTCAGTGCAAATAATGTCATGCAGTTTTTTGCTAAGCAATTTGTATTTGCAGAGTCTATTCATAGTGCTGTTAAAAGTCGTAATGTAAAAAATACTTTGTATTCATTTGATATGCTTGGTGAAGCTGCTTGGACAATGAAGGATGCTGATAAGTACTTCCAAGCCTACAGAAATGCATTGATTGAAATTGGGAAGCGCAACACATCAAAAACAGTGACTGATGCAAATGGTATTTCAGTCAAACTCTCTGCACTCCACCCAAAGTATGACTTTATGCACCAACAGCGAGTCATATCAGAATTACTACCCAAGGTCCTTGAGTTGGTTGAAATTGCTAAACATTACAATATAGGAATCAATATTGATGCAGAAGAGGCTGATCGTCTAGATATTTCATTAGATGTGATTGAGAGCATCATGAAAATAATTGCAAATTCCTCTTGGGAAGGGTTTGGAGTTGTTGTTCAGTCATACCAAAAAAGGGCTTCATTCGTAATTGATTGGCTTAATGACAATTGTGATAAGCATAACTTAAAAATAATGGTAAGGCTGGTGAAAGGGGCATACTGGGATAGTGAAATTAAGAAGTCTCAAATTCTGGGCGAGGTTGACTTTCCTGTATTCACTAAAAAAACAAATACTGATTATTCTTTCTTGGTCTGCTCTCAAAAACTACTAGCAATGAGAGCGAATATTTTCCCTCAATTTGCCAGTCATAATGCACACTCACTGGTCAGTGTATGCGAAATGGCAGGTAATAATGAAGGCTTTGAGGTTCAGAGGCTTCATGGAATGGGTGAGTCTTTGCATCATTCCATTTCAAATAAATATGGAGTTCCTTCAAGAGTATATGCTCCTATAGGGAGTCATAAAGAGTTGCTGGCTTATTTAATGAGACGCTTGCTGGAAAATGGAGCTAATAGTTCGTTCATTAATCACTTGTTTGATGAGAGTATTAGTCCTGAGACTTTAGCCAGTGATGTCTTTACAATTGTAGAAGAGGATTCCGAGAAATCTCATTCCAAGATTCAACTCCCAAAGGACATCTTTAAAAATAATCGTCAAAATTCACGTAGCGTTATTCTAACTGAACAGGATGAGGTTAATCAGCTGTACCAAAATCAAAGCCCTTGGCTTGGCAAACAATGGCAAGCCAAATCAATCATTGCTGGAATGAAGATTAATGATGGTTTGAATCAAGAGGTAACTAATCCAGCTGATAAGGACGACGTTGTTGGACATGTTCTTTTTGCGAATGAGGGCCAACTAACTCAATCACTCGAATCTGCAAGAAATGCATTCGAGTCAAATATGATCGAGCATGAAATGATCCTTCAGGGCTTAGAGAGAGCAGCTAACCTCTATGAGGAAAATCAATACGAATTAATGACCCTTGCAATGCGAGAAGCTGGAAAAACTTATCAAGATGCAACAGATGAAGTGAGAGAAGCAGTTGATTTTTTACGTTACTATGCAAATTTATCAAGAATAGTGATGCCTAGCCAAAGACAAGCCAGGGGAGTTTTTGTTTGCATTAGCCCATGGAATTTTCCATTAGCAATTTTTACTGGACAAATAGCTGCAGCACTCTCTGCAGGAAACTCTGTCATTGCTAAGCCAGCAGAGAGTACTTCCCTTATTGCCTATAGGGCAAGTGAGTTATTGATTGAGGCTGGCATTCCGATTGGACGATTTCAGCTATGTTTAGGTAAAGGTTCTCAGACTGGCGCTTATCTATCAAGCAGCAATTTAATTGATGGAGTTGCTTTCACAGGCTCAACCGAAGTAGCGAAAGAAATCAAAATTAGCTTAATTGATAATGGAAACTCAGAGGCAAGAGTCATTGCTGAAACGGGAGGTTTGAATGCCATGGTCGTTGACTCTACTGCATTATGTGAACAGGTCACAAGAGACGTTATTGATGGTGCATTCAAGAGCGCTGGTCAGCGCTGCTCAGCGCTGAGAATTCTACTGCTTCAAGATGACTGCTATGAAAATACTATCAATATGATCGTAGGAGCGATGAAGGAGCTTAGTATTGGAAACCCTAAAAACCTTGATGTAGACTGCGGACCAATCATCAATTCAGCTGCTCAAATTAAACTCAAAAAATACATCACAAAAGCAAGACAAAACAATCAGGTTATTGAAGAGCTTGTTTTTGAACCTCAAAACGGCCATTTTGTTGCACCTACCTTGATTCGCCTTAATTCAATTGAGGATATTCATGAAGAGCTCTTTGGTCCAATTCTGCACGTGATTTCTTATAAGAATGATGACTTAGAAACAATCATTGACCAACTCAATGCTAAAGGATATGGGCTAACTTTTGGCATTCACTCAAGAATAGATAAGAAGGTCAAAGAGATTTCATCCAGAGTAAATGTAGGTAATGTCTACATCAATCGAAATCAAATTGGAGCTGTAGTTGGCTCTCAACCATTTGGAGGCGAAGGTTTATCTGGGACCGGTCCAAAAGCAGGAGGGCCAAACTCTTTGCATGGTTATAGCAGCAACATGTTGCGTAGTGAACAATCTAAACATAAAATGACTTTTACTCGAGAACACTTTGAGGTTCAGAATCTTATCAATCCGACTCTTCAGTTAAGTAAAGATATTCTTTCACTGTTAAGAGCTAAGTTCCCAAGTCTAACGGCTGAATTCCTTGAATTTTTAGATCAAGAGGTTTCTAGATATAGCCATGACATTAAACTACCAGGACCTACAGGAGAATCAAACCAACTCATCTATAAACCAAAAGGAACCGTTTTATGTATAGGCCCTAAACACAAGGACGCATTAATGCAGACACTTTTATCACTTTTCCTAGGCAACTGTGTCATAAGCCAAATTAGTAAGCAGGAATATGAGTCCCTAGTCGAAATAGGCTTCAAAACAGAAAATATATCCCAACTGAATGATTCTCCCAGCTTAAGTCTAATAGAAAGTAATGCTTATAACGCGGTGCTTTACTTTGGTGATGACAATTCAGTTAATAAGCTGATTGTTACTTCTCGAAATGAACTCATTCCAGTGGTAAGTTCGATCTATGAGGCATGGGAGTTAATCAAGGAGAAGGTTATTACAATAGACACTACTGCTTCTGGCGGTAATGCAAATCTGCTAGCACTTTAACCTTAAATAACAACTTATAAGCAGATGGAGTTAAATCCGTTTGACCGATAAACCATCTGACAAACGATGAAGGATCAGCATATCCTAGCTGATATGAAATCACTTTTACAGAGAGCCCTCCATTTAATAGATTTTTTGATTTACTAAGCTTAAAGTTATTAAGCACCTTACGAAAAGTTGTATTTTCCTTTAGTAATTGATTGCGAAGAGAATTTGTACTTAATCCAAGATGGATTGATACATCCTGAATATTNATTAAGTTGAAATGATTTTCATAATTATTCATGAGCCTCTCAACCTTCTCAGTTAGACTAATCTTTGAAGTCATGTTATTTGCTTTTGCCTCCAGAATAGTACTCAGATAATTAACCAGATTAGGATTAGAGAGGCTATTTTTTTTAAGATAATTTTTTTTACTAATTAAAAGTGATGTTTCTTCACAGGATGTAAAAACCGGACAGTTAAATACAGATTTTTCTTTAATATCGTCTATCTGAGTGACTGTTTTAGTATTAATTTGTTTGATCTGAAATCGTTTTGACCTTATAAATGATGCAAGAATAGATAGTCCAAGGTTTTCATAAATTGACGGATTTTTTATTTTTGGGTCAACAACAGATTGAATTTTAATGTGGTTTTTCTCTTCAATGATTAGAAAGTTTAGACCCTCTAATTCTGTATTAATGAAGGATTGCAAAAGCTTTAAACCTTGTTGGAGATTTTTTGAGTACACAAATACTAACCCAAATGCTTCTCCATAGTTAGGCCTTACTTGCGCCATCCGTCCAAAATTAATTGACACTAGCTCATCTTTAAAAACGGTCTGGGCATCAATGACAAAGTTTAGGAGTATTTCGACAGGTATTGAGACATTTTGATTGGTTAATAAACTCTTTGCTATTCCAACCCTTTGGAATATTGTCTCCACCTCATAAGGGTGAATTTGATGAAGTCTTTGGATACACCTCCAGACTCCGCTGAAAGTATTCATTATTGTAGATAATACATAAAGTTACAGTAATACGCATCAATTATAATAAAGTGTTAATATTATATAATAATATGATAACTATAATTTGATATTTATATCTATACTAATAAACTCACTAAATGCTTAGTAGCGTTGTTAGTTAATCCATGCTGACCAGGAATTTTTATGCTTGAAACAATATTTGAATACTCACTACTCTCTTTTCTTTTATCCATAGTCTTAATGCTGTTGGTTCTTGTTAAGACAAATATAAAGATGTGGCAGCTATGGCTTCTGGCCTTAGGATTGACCTACCCAGGCGCTGTCATTGCAAATCACTTTGGAGCACAATTCCTCCTCCTTATTCTTTTTGTCATTGGTCTACTTATCGTACCAAACATTAGGATGATATTATTTACCAAGCCCCTCTTCAAAGTAATGCGTAAATCTTTACCGCCAATCGGTGTCACAGAAAGTATTGCCCTCGAGGCTGGCAGCGTTTGGTGGGATGCAGAACTCTTTCAAGGTGATCCAAATTGGAAAGAATTAACTGATCTAGAGGCTACGCAGTTGACAGATGAGGAGCAAAGCTTTATTGATAATGAGGTTGAGACATTGTGCGCGATGGTCGACTCTCATGAAATTCAATCAACACACGATCTCCCTAAGGAAGTCTGGAAGTTCATTTTTGACAAAGGATTTTTAGGTTTAATTATTCCTCAAGAGTTTAATGGAAAAGGCTTCTCTCACTTTGCCCATGCTATTATTGTTGGTAAGCTCTCTTCGGCCTCACAATTTTTAGGAATTGCAGCCATGGTTCCAAATTCTCTTGGACCGGGTGAACTGCTTTTAAAATATGGTACTGAGGAGCAAAAACAACACTACTTGCCCCGCCTTGCAAAAGGCAAAGAGATCCCATGCTTTGGATTAACNTCAACAGTGGCAGGTTCTGATGCTGGATCTTTAGTTGATAATGGAATCGTTTGCTATGGCCAGTTTGATGGAAAAAAAGTACTAGGATTAAGGCTNAATTGGGAAAAACGCTANATCACTCTTGCCCCAATTGCTACNGTCATTGGTTTGGCCTTTAAGGCCTATGACCCTGATAACTTGCTTGCAGAGGACCACCCTCTTTACAAAAAAAATGACTTAGGGATTACTTGCGCATTGATCCCACGAAATACGGACGGTCTAAGTATAGGAACCCGACATAAACCAATAGGAGAGCCATTTCAAAATGGCCCCATCTTCGGTAAGGATGTCTTTATTCCAATGGACTGGGTCATTGGTGGTGACAAGATGATTGGCCATGGTTGGAGAATGCTCATGGAGTGTCTCAGCGTTGGCAGAGGAATTTCTCTTCCAGTAACAGGTGCATCTGCTACGCAAGCAATGCTTTTGACAACAAGCACATATTCACAAACGCGCGAGCAATTTGGAATACCGATTGCAAAAATGGAGGGAATCCAGGAGAAGCTTTCAAATCTTGCAACAAATGCATTTAGGGCAACCGCAAATATAAACCTCTCTACTTGGGCTCTTGATGCAGGCCACAGACCTTCCATTATTTCTGCGATTGTTAAATATAGAAATACACAGCTACTTCAAAGCTCTTCAATCGATGCAATGGATGTCCATGGCGGAAGAGCGGTCATGGAGGGCAAGAGAAATTATGTATCGAATGTTTATTCAGGTGCACCCGTTGCCATTACAGTTGAGGGGGCAAACATTCTAACAAGAAGCTTGATGATTTTTGGCCAAGGCCTAATTAGATGTCATAAAACAATGCTTGATGAGTTGAGAGCACTTCATGATGAAAGCAAAGACTCTATCAAAAGGTTTGACAAAGCACTAGTCATTCATGTCGGCAGTTTTATTAATAATATTGCCAGAGCAATTTTGTTTTCATGGTCTCGTGGACGACTAGCTAAACCATATGGGGACCACACTACCAAAGTCTATTATCGTAATCTTTCTGTATTGTCAGCCAAGTTTGCCTGTTTAACTGATATCGCCTCTCTGCTCTTAGGTGGCTCACTTAAAAGAAAAGAAATGATATCGGGAAGGTTTGCAGATTCGATTTCAGCAATGTACGAAATTAGTTCTTGCTTAAAACTTTATGAAGAGAAGTTTCTGAATGATGATCACGCAAAGACCATACTTAAGCTTTCAATTCTTAGACTCATTCAAGAGGCAGACACTTCAATGCTTCTAAATATTGAAAGCATGCCAATCAACAGAGTGGCTAAATGGTTGTTAAGGCTTTTGTTTTTTCCATTTTCAGTTACCGCTTCTAAAATTGACGACAAGCTGATTATCAATACTTCAAGAGCTGTTCTTGATACTGAGTGGATAGAAAAAAACCTATCAACATGCATTTGCGCTAACCTTAAAGACAAGCCTGATCATCCTTTTAACATTCTTTTCAAAGGCTTTGAGGCTGGAAAAGAATTAAAAGTTTTAAGAGATAAGGCAAAAAAAGCAGGGTACAAATACCAGCCCAGCATTACATTGGAGTTTTGGCTTCAAGGACTTGTTGATAATAAAACCCTAACAATAGAAGATCGAGAGAATTGGTTAAGGTTAAATGATTTAGTTCTCGAAGCATTAAAAGTTGATGACTATGAGAGTTTGGATAAATAAAGATTTGGGGTAACTATGAAAGAATTTTTTGATAAAGCCTTTACTAAGATTGCTGTATTAGGCTCTGGAACAATGGGCGGACAAATTGCTGCCCACTTTGCCAATTTAGGTTTTGAAACTCTGATGTTTGATACCAGTGAGGAAGCTCTATCAAAATCTATAGCAATGATGAAGAAATTAAAGCCTACGCCATTTGCAAGTCCCTCAGTTCCAGGCTTACTTAAGACATCAACCTATGAAAATTTAGATGCATTATCAAGTTGTGACTTCATCATAGAGTCTATTGTAGAAAATCTAGATATCAAAAAAAAGCTTTTTAAACAAATTTCACCACATGTTAATGAGAATGCCATTCTAGTAACGAATACATCTGGTTTGTCAATTCAAAAAATAGCTGAGTCAGCACCCGATAGTTTAAGGAGTCGAATTTTTGGCGTGCATTTCTTTAATCCTCCTAGATATTTGCCGCTGGTTGAACTCATTAGAACCTCATATAGCGACGAGAGTCTTTTAATAAAGGCTGAGGGTTTTATTACTTCAGCACTTGGTAAGGAGGTTGTTTATGCAAAAGATAGTCCTGCGTTTGTTGCCAATAGGATTGGTGTTTTCTCATTTATGGCAGTTCTGAGGCACGCAGAAAACTTTAACCTTTCTGCTGACACAGTAGATGCGTTGACTGGAAAGAGAATTGGAAGGCCTGCTAGTGCTACCTTTAGGACCCTGGATGTTGTTGGCCTTGATGTCATGGCTAACGTAGTTAAAAATATATATGAAAATGCGAAAGATGATCCCTGGATTGAGTTATTTCAACTTCCAGATTGGATCGAGGCTTTAATTGAGAAGGGCTCGTTAGGAAGTAAAACCCGAAAGGGAATCTATGAAAAAGTTGGTAAAGATATATTTGTCTTTGACCCTAAAGACGGAGAATATAGGCTCTCTGACAAAACGATTAGTCCCAAAGTTAAGAAAATAATAAAAGATAGTAGAACCATAGAAAATGCTCTTCTGGAGCTCTCTAAATGTGATGATCCACAAGCTCAATTCTTGTGGTCAGTTCATCGAGATGTATTTCATTACACTGCCTATCATCTTGAGCATGTTGCTGAAACTGCAAGATGTGTTGATTTAGCATTGAAGTCAGGATTTGCCTGGCAAAAAGGAATCTTTGAACAAGTTCAGGTGACTGGTTGGTCTGAGGTAAGAGAGTTACTGAATCAAGACATTCAGGATGGAAAAACGCTTTCAAATCAAACCTTGCCAGCATGGGTCATGGATCAAGCTTTTGTCTATTCTGACGAGGGTGCATTTAATCCAAATAAGAATAAGTTTATTCCGAGGTCTTCTCATCCGGTCTATGAAAGGCAATTAAATAAGGCACTCCTTAATGGAGAAAAGAAAGGCCATCTAGATATCTTGATAGATGGTGAATCGACTAAATTAATTGACATAGGAGACGGTGTTGCTAGCGTTTCTTTTAAGACAAAAATGAATGTTTTAAGTTCCAGTGTATTAACTGAATTACCTGAATGCCTTGATTATCTGGAAAACAATGGCTTTCACGCCCTTATTTTTAAACAGGAACAAGAACATTTTTGTGCTGGCGCTAACCTCTATGAGGTTATTTCGGCAATTAAGCTTGGTCTGCTTGAAAAGGACCCTGGACTGTCATCTAAGGCAAAAAAGAAGGCTTTTGAGGTCATGCATCCTGAGCTCCCAAAACTTGGAAAACTATACTCAATTAAAAAAACGGTCCGCATGTTGCAAGATTTGTTGATGCGTCTTAAACATGGCAAAATATTAACCATAGCTGCGGTAGATGGGTTAGCTCTCGGAGGGGGCTGTGAGCTTTTACTTCACTGCAATAGAGTAGTTGCCTCAATGAACTCTTATATCGGTCTAGTGGAAGTTGGTATTGGAGGAATTCCTGCTGGTTGTGGTAGCAAGGAGATGGCGCTAAGGGCATATTTAAATAAAGAGTCTGATGATATATTTCCTCTGTTATCTAAACATTTTGAGCAGATTGCAATGGCAAAAGTCTCTGCTAGTGCTCTGGAAGCAAAGGAAATGGGATACCTGAAGACTGAAGATGTCATTATTGCTAATCCAAATGAATTACTTTACGTTGCAAAAAATCAAGCTTTAGCAATGCTAGAGTCAGGCTTCAGATCTCCATTGGATGACACATTCAAAGTAGTTGGTAAGGCTGGTTATGCAAACATCATGGCTCAAGTTGCCAACCTCTTTGAGGGAAACTTTATGTCCGAACATGATAAATATTGCATNTCTTCATTAGCCAAAGTGATGACAGGCTCGCTAGTTGAGGAGAACACTGTAGTGAATTCAAAAATGCTATTAGATCTTGAAAGAAAATACTTTGTTGAGCTTTTGGGCACGCAGAAAACTCAAGACAGAATTGAGTTTATGCTTCGAAATAGTAAACCCCTTCGCAATTAACTGGAGAATATGATGAGAAAAGCTTATATTATTGATGCAAAAAGAACTCCAGTAGGAAAAGCCAGAGGATTACTATCCAAAACTAGAGCAGATGACTTATTGGTTCATGCCATACAAAGTGTGCTTAAAGCATCAGATTCAAGTGAAGAAATCAACAAAAGTATTGACGATATTATTGTTGGCTGTGCCATGCCAGAGGGACCCCAAGGATTAAATATTGCTCGAATTGCTACACTACTTGCTGGTCTGCCAGATTCGACTCCTGCTTATACATTAAATAGATTTTGCTCGTCCGGGCTTCAATCCGTATCTAATGCTGCTGACCTAGTAAAATCTGGATCATCTGATCTGGTCATTGCTGCTGGCGTCGAAAGCATGAGTAGTGTTCCGATGACAGGCTTTAAGCCTTCAATGAACCCTAAAATTTTGTCTGATGAGAATATTTCTATTGCTTATGGTATGGGGCTGACAGCTGAGAAGGTAGTTCAGAAATATGGTATCACTAGAGAAGCCCAAGACCAATTTGCTTATGAGAGTCACCAAAAAGCTATTCATGCAAATAATAACGGCTTATTTGAGAATGAAATTGCTCCAATATCAACTGTCGAGGATAGCTATTCAGTTAAATCTAATGAGTATATAAAAAATACCAATCTTGTTTCTAAAGATGAAGGGCCCAGAAAAGATACAAGTCTAGAAATTCTAGCAAAACTTAGAACCGTATTTGCACAAGATGGTTCAGTTACGGCAGGAAACAGTTCGCAAATGTCAGATGCAGCCGCAGCTGTTCTTGTTGCCAGTGAAGAAGCTGTTGAAAAGTATAATCTAACGCCTAAGGCTGAATTTATGGGCTTTTCTGTAGCAGGTGTTCCGGCAGAAATTATGGGTATTGGTCCAGTCAAGGCAGTTCCAAAGGTTCTTAATTCTTTGAATCTTAGTCTTGATGACATTGGTTGGATAGAGCTTAATGAGGCTTTTGCTGCCCAATCCTTGGCTGTCATTAAGGAATTGAANCTTGACCCTGAAAAAGTGAATCCGCTTGGTGGAGCAATAGCACTTGGGCACCCTCTTGGAGCAACGGGCGCAATCAGAGTTGCGACGCTGATCTCAGCTATGCAAAGAGAAAAGATTGATTATGGTATGGTGACCATGTGTATTGGAACCGGAATGGGTGCAGCAGGGATTATTAAAAGATGCTAAATAGTTTATGACAAATCAAAACTACATTGACCGACTTAGACTGCCAATTATTCAGTCACCCATGTTTATTGTCTCAAACGCAAGGCTTGTAATCGCCTCATCAAAGGCAGGCATTGTTGGCTCTTTTCCGACCGCAAATTGCCGAACTTTAGAAGCTTTAGATCAAGAATTTACTAATATAAATCAAGCTCTAGGCTCCGGCAAGGATGCACTTACCATGGGCAGTAAATATCATTGTCAGTAAAATGTATGCCAGGAGTAATGATGACATTGACTTAATTCTTAAGCATAAGCCGCCTATCGTCATTACCTCACTTGGAAACCCTAAAGATGTTGTCCAAAAAGTTCATGAATATGGCGGCCTAGTATATTCAGATGTTATTAATTTGTACCACTCAAAAAAGGCAATTAGCGCAGGAGTAGACGGCCTTATTCTGGTTTGCAACGGTGCAGGCGGTCATACTGGAGACTTGTCTCCATTTGCTTTTGTATCCGAGGTAAGAAATATATTTGATGGAACCATTATAGTTGGTGGAAGTATAAGCTCTGGCGAATCAATTCTAGCGATTCAGGCATTAGGTGCAGATTTAGCTTACATGGGAACGCGCTTTATTGCTACCGAAGAGAGTGATGCGACAGAAGACTACAAGCAAATGATTTTAAATGCCTCAGCGAGTGATATTATCAAGTCTAACAAAATTACAGGCGTTAACGGAAACTGGCTTGAGGAATCCCTTCAAAATGCTGGAATCTCTCCAAATGCTGGTGGAATTAAATCAACCATTGCCGATTTTAAGAAAATGCTTATGCCTCTTATAAAGCAGAAACTAAAGGTGGACTTTGATGTCAGCAAAGCCACTGCCAAGAGATGGAAGGACATTTTTTCTGCTGGCCAAGGCGTTGGATCTATTTCCAATGTACCAAGTGTTGAGGATTTAGTGATAGAATTAGAACAGCAGTATACTAAATCAAAAAGTCGAATCATATAGGGATAAATAGATGCTATCTAAGCCGGCCAAGAGAGATCTAAAACATAATAGAACAATTAAAGGCAAAGGCTATAAAAGAGAGGATGGGTTGTGGGATATAGAGGTCTTTCTGATTGACAGTAAAACCTACTCTTTTGAAAATATGCATCGAGGCTATATCAGTTCAGGAGAGCCTCTTCATGATATGGCGGTTAGATTGACTCTCGATGATGAAAGAAAAATTATTGATATTGAGGCAGTAATTAATGCCTCTCCTTATAATATTTGTCCACAAGCGGTTGAAAACTGTCAAAAATTGAAAGGGGAGTACTTAATTGCTGGATTCAATCGAAAAGTTATAAAAACGATGGGTGGAGAGAAGGGCTGTAGACACATTACCGATCTTTTAGCATATGCAGGAACAATTGCTTACCAAACGCTTTGGAAAGAAAAAACTGGCGGTGAAGCTAAGACTATTACTGAAGAAGAAGCTAAATCAATTGAAAAGAAGTTTGCAAACTCATGTTTTGCATTCAAAAAGGATGGAGAGGTTTATAATCAATACAAGGAAATATTAATAGGCAAACTTGAAAACAGTTAATACTGATTAAGGAGAAAAAATGGANACAAAGATACCAAATAAACTTGAAGAAACAGAGTTTTTTAAAGAGCATGGAAATTTAGTAGAGTTCTTTGATAACTGTTGTAGAGAGCACAAAGGTAAAACAGCTTTTGAGAGTTTCGGTGTTGAATTGACCTATGAAGACCTGTCAGAAAAGGTTGACGCTTTTGCCTCATGGCTTAGCGGTAACTTTCAAGTGGGTGATAGAGTTGCAGTCATGATGCCTAATATGCTGGTTTATCCTCTTATAGTTTATGGTGCCTTAAAGGCAGGTATTGTTGTTGTCAATATTAATCCTCTTTATACCCAAAGGGAACTTGAACACGTACTAAGAGATAGTGAGGCTAAATTATTGTTGGTATGGGAGGGCGTTGCCAACGTAGCAGCAAAATCAGATCTCGCTAATGTAGAAAAAGTATTGGTAACAACTGTTGGAGATCTTCTTGGTTTCAAGGGCAAGATTATTAATTTAGTCACTAGAAAAGTAAAAAAGTTAGTCCCCAAATATCACATTGATGGTGCAACAATGTTTCTTGATGTTTTGAATAGCAATGAAGGCTCTAGTCCTGAATCATTAGATATTTCAATTGAAAGTACAGCTTTTCTTCAATATACTGGAGGAACAACAGGTGTTTCGAAAGGCGCTGTTCTGACGCACAGAAATATTCTTGCAAATATTATCCAAGCCTTTTTTACAATTGATCCTAAAATGTATGATGATTCAAGAAACGAGCAAAGAATCGCTATTTGCCCACTCCCTTTGTATCATATTTTTGCATTAACTGTGCATAACTTCATGTTGTTCCATATTGGTGGAAGAAGTGTCCTGATTACTAATCCTAGGGATCTAAAAACTTTCGTCTCAATAATGAAAAAACATAAATTTCATATGATTTCAGGTGTGAACACGCTTTATGAGGCGCTATTAAATTATGATGCCTTTAAGGAGCTAGATTTTAGTAATTTGCTCATGTCTTTGAGTGGTGGTATGGCTGCATTAGATACAACCGCAAAGAGATGGGCTGAGGTCACAAAATCTGTAATCTGGCAGGCGTATGGATTAACTGAAACATCTCCTTTAGTAAGTGTTAATGACTACAAGCAGACTGAATTTACAGGCTCTGTGGGTTTGCCTGCTGCCTATACTGAAATTGAGATTAGGGATGAGAGTGGTAATGCTCTTTCAGAAACGAATGCTGTTGGAGAGCTCTGCGTCAGAGGCCCACAGGTTATGAGCGGATATTGGAAGTCCGAAGTCTCAGGTCTTGACGAGAATAACTGGTTTATGACCGGCGATATTGCTCGAATTGATGAAACTGGTAATATTTTTATTGTCGATAGAAAGAAAGACATGATTATTGTCTCAGGCTTTAACGTCTTTCCAAATGAAGTTGAGGCAGTGGTTAATGAACACCCTGCTGTTCTTGAATGCGGCTGTGTTGGAGTAGAAGGCGAGAATTCTCAAGAACTCGTGAAAGTTTTTATTGTTCTTCATGATGAACAAACTGCAACTGAGGATGAAATTATCAGTTTTTGTAGGGAAAAGTTAACNGCTTATAAAGTTCCAAAGCATATAGAATTTATCAAAGAGATTCCAAAAACAAATGTTGGTAAAGTTCTAAGAAGAGAGCTGAAAGAAAATTAATANNCCCNNNTAAATTGATTTGGCCTTATATATGCTCCCATTTCAGAAAGCTCGTCTTCAAATTTTTTGATTCGAGCCAGCATGTTTTTACCACCTTTGGTTACTATTTGGGATACGAGGATCTCTGAAAATGCAGCATAAGGCAAAATACTAGGAAGGAAATTAAGAGTTTCATTACCAAGTGCAACAATGATATCTGCATTTGATGCTGCTTGAGAGGTATACATATCGGTTGCCACAATGATGAAGGCCTCTCTTTTCTTGATTTTGTCTAGTGCTTTAGTTGTTTCAAGTGACAAAGGTGATGCTCCAAATACAATCACAACATCATTTGCATTTATTTGAGAAATTTCACTAAGTAGCATTCCTTCTTGGCCGCGAATCAATTTTGTTTTTGGAAGAATAAAATGCAAAAGATAATGCAAATAAAATGCCATGGAGAAGCTGCTTCTCATTCCTAGAATATAAACAGTTTCTGCTTTCATTAACTTTTCAACAGATGAATCAATAGCTTTGTAAGTTTTCTCATTGAAGGCNCCAGAAAGAGACTTATATACATTNGCTTCTGCNTCAGTAAATGGATTATTATGATTTTCATTCAGTAGATCTTTGGCGTGAGATGTAAAGTTGGAGACTGGCATTTGGGATGCGGCTNTTTTGTATATCGTCTTGAATTCATCATAACGTTTGAACCCTAGTATGTTAATAAGACGTACCATTGTTGAGGGGTTTACTCCTGCATTTGAAGCAACAGTTCGTATTGAATGCAAAGGAATCTCTGCGGGATTATCCATTACATATTTAGCTGCTTTTTTTACCTCTTTTGAAAAACCAACGTATCCATTAGACAGTTTTTGATTGATTTCAGTGGTCGAAAAGTTATTTGAATTCATACAAGAATATTCTACTATAAATATGACTATATAAACTTGAACAAGATAAAAACACTTGTATTTTATTAAAATTAATATTGAAACAATTGTACTAAATATGGTATAACTATTTTGGACTTAAATTTTTGTCTAATAAAACAAAGGAGATAAAATGAAAAAAATTAATTTTTTGAGTGGTGCAATTGCCGCAGCTGTATTTAGCAGTTTGATGGTTTCAGCGCCGGTAATTGCTGCAGATCAATATGTTACTATTGGAACTGGAGGAGTGACAGGTGTTTACTACCCAACTGGCGGATCTATTTGTCGCCTAGTTAATAAAGATAGAGCAAGTCATGGTGTTCGTTGTACGGTTGAATCAACTGGTGGCTCGGTATACAACATCAATACAATTCGTGCTGGTGAGTTAGATTTAGGTGTTGCACAGTCAGATTGGCAGTACCATGCTTATAACGGAACTAGTAAGTTTGCTGATGCAGGAGCATTTACAGACTTAAGGGCTGTATTTTCTGTTCATCCTGAACCTTTTACTGTCGTTGCTAGGGCTGATTCAGGAATCCGTGACCTTATGGATTTAAAAGGTAAGCGAGTAAACATTGGTAATCCAGGATCTGGACAAAGAGGAACTATGGAAGTACTTATGGAAGCTCTTGGTTGGGATAAATCAACATTTGCTCTTGCTTCTGAACTGAAGTCTTCAGAGCAATCAAAAGCACTTTGTGATAATAAAATTGACGCAATGGTCTTTACTGTTGGTCACCCATCAGGTTCAATTAAAGAGGCCACAACATCATGTGATAGTGTCTTAGTAAATGTCACTGGATCTGCAGTAGATGGATTAGTTGCTAATAATGACTTCTATCGAACTGCTACTATTCCAGGTGGAATGTACAATGGAAATCCTGACGACACTGTAACATTTGGAGTGGGTGCTACTGTTGTATCTTCAACTGCTGTATCTGACCATGTGATTCATAGTATTGTTAAAGGTGTTTTTGAAAATTTTGATTCTTTCAAAAAGCTTCACCCTGCATTTGCTAATTTAAAGAAAGCAGAAATGATTCAAGATGGATTGTCTGCCCCTCTTCATAATGGCGCTGTTAAATACTATAAAGAAGCAGGTTTGATGTAATATTAATTTAATGAAGAAAAGGATGGCAAAGCCATCCTTTTTTTTTATAGAATATTACTTATGGAAGTTAGCCTAGAAACTGGAATTAGAAGTCCAGAAAATAAATTAATTAGAGACGTATTAATATACGTCGCTATGGCATGGTCAATATTCCAGCTATACGTTTCTTCGCCTCTAGTTTTGGAATTTACCCCTTGGATGAATGCCGATGTTGTTAAAAGGGTCCATGTATCATTTGCAGGCTTTTTGGCATTNGTAAGTTATCCTGCATTTAAAGGATCGTCAAGAGCAAGAATTCCATGGTCNGACTGGTTAATGGGACTTCTCATAGCGTTGTCTTGTTTTTATTTGATTTATAATCAGGTATGGGATTCNAGGGCTTTTGAGATGCGTNTAGGGGTTCCAAACTCATCTGACTTATTTTTGAGTATTATTGGGCTTCTGCTTCTGTTAGAGGCTACAAGAAGATCCCTAGGGCCACCACTAATGATTGTAGCAATAATCGCATTGACTTATGCGTTTATTGGAGCAGGTGGTTATGGAGGAGCTTCTCTAAATAAAATTGTTTCCCATATGTGGATTACGACAGAAGGAGCATTTGGCATAGCTGTTGGAGTCTCAGCAAGTATGGTTTTCTTGTTTGTTCTTTTCGGTGCATTATTGGAAAGAGCAGGTGCTGGTAATTACTTCATAAGGGTGGCATATGCCCTAACTGGACATTATCGAGGAGGCCCTGCAAAGGCTGCAGTAGTCTCGTCAGCAATGACGGGCATGATTTCTGGATCCTCTATTGCTAATGTTGTAACCACTGGAACCTTTACAATCCCATTAATGAAAAGGGTTGGTTTTTCCTCTGAAAAAGCTGGGGCAATTGAAGTTGCATCTTCAACGAATGGTCAACTAACTCCTCCAATTATGGGAACTGCCGCATTTCTAATGGTTGAGTATGTGGGAGTTTCTTACATTGAGGTCATCAAGCATGCTTTCTTGCCAGCAGTCATTTCATATATTGCACTTATATATATAGTTCATCTGGAAGCACTAAAATCTGGAATGGAGGGCCTTACTAGAACGAATAAACTCAATAAAGTTGATAGATTAATTGGTATATGCAGTGTTCTAATTGTTTTAGGTGTGCTTGTATGGGTGCTTCCTCCCTTCTTTGAATTCATCAAAGTAATAGGTGGAGAAGCAAGCACATTGATTATTGCATTAATTATGATAACTAGTTATCTTGCACTCTTATATTCAGTTGCAAAAATGCCAAATTTACCCTCTGGAGAAATTATTGAAATTCCTGAAGTTGGTAAGACGGTCAAAGCAGGTTTGCATTTTTTGTTGCCAGTTATTTTATTAATCTGGTTATTAACTGTTGAACGATTTTCGCCTGAAACTTCAGTTTACTGGGCGACCATGTTTATGATGTTTATAGTACTTACTCAAAAGTTTTTTTTAGGAGTATTTAGAGGCGAATCTAATATTACTCAACACCTATTTTCTAGTTTAACTGATCTAAAGTTAGGTTTTGTGAATGGCGCAAGAAATATGATTGGTGTTGGTGTAGCGACTACCGCTGCAGGTATTATTGTTGGCACAGTAACATTGACTGGCGTTGGTCAGTTAATCATTGGATGGGTTGAATTCATTGCTGCAGGCAACTTATTTTTAATACTTCTTTTTACAGCTATGATAAGCCTTATTTTAGGAATGGGTTTGCCGACAACGGCTAATTACATAGTAGTCTCAAGTTTAATGGCTCCTGTTATTATGAGCTTAGGGGCTGCTAATAATGTTGCTATTCCTCTTATAGCAGCGCATATGTTTGTATTTTATTTTGGTATCTTGGCTGATGATACCCCACCAGTAGGACTAGCTGCCTATGCGGCAGCAGCAATTTCTAAAGGGGACCCAATAAGAACTGGTGTTCAGGGTTTTATTTATGATATGAGAACAGCTGTCCTTCCTTTCATTTTTATATTTAACACTCAGTTACTCATGATTGGAATTGACAGCGCAATTAGTTTTATATCAGTTGTTGTCTCATCTGTTATTGCAATCTTTAACATTGACTGGCGTTGGTCAGTTGATTATAGGCTGGGTTGAATTCATTGCTGCAGGCAACCTATTTTTAATACTTCTTTTTACAGCTATGATAAGCCTTATTTTAGGAATGGGTTTGCCGACAACGGCTAATTACATAGTAGTCTCAAGTTTAATGGCTCCCGTTATTATGAGCTTAGGAGCTGCTAATAATGTTGCTATTCCTCTTATAGCAGCTCATATGTTTGTATTTTATTTTGGTATCTTGGCTGATGATACCCCACCAGTAGGACTAGCCGCCTATGCGGCAGCAGCAATTTCTAAAGGGGATCCAATAAGAACCGGTATTCAGGGTTTTATTTATGATATGAGAACAGCAGTTCTTCCTTTCATTTTTATATTTAACACTCAGTTACTCATGATTGGAATTGACAGCGCAATTAGTTTTATATCAGTTGTTGTCTCATCTGTTATTGCAATCTTACTTTTTGCTTCAGCAACCCAAGGTTACTGGCTTGTTAAAAATCGATTGTGGGAAACCCTCTTAATGTTAATTGTGGCATTTATGTTCTTTAGGCCAGGTTATTTTTGGGATAAGGTAGACCCTCCTTTTGAGAATATGCCAGGTAAGGATTTATTTACAGTGGCTGATAATATGATGGAGGGGGAGCCTATACGTTTTGTAGTAGAGGGTGAGACACTTGAAGGGGTTGAGAGAAGTTATACATTTTTATTGCCTTTAGCTGAAGGTGAATCAGGCAGAGAAAGAATAAATAACACAGGTCTACAAATAGATGATTTGTTTGGAGACATGGAGGTTGCAATGGTTCTTCCAGGAATTTCAGGTAATCGAGCAATTAATAAACAGGTTGAGTCAATAAAAGTTGCTGGTGTTGATAGTGGATGGATCATCACATCAGTTCTTCAAGAAAGGGAGACTATGCCAAAACAGATTGTATATATTCCAGCAGTATTATTGATAGGATTTGTAGGAATTGTGCAATTAAGAAGAAGACGAAAAATTATTAACTAACGTGTGATAGATTAATATGAAAATACATAATAATATTAAAAGTTTAAAAACTTCAGCCACTTTGGCTATTAATGAGCTTTCTAAACAGCTTATTGAAGAAGGTAAAGAGGTTTTTAAGTTTGGGCTTGGTCAATCACCATTCCCTGTACCCAAAGTAATTGTTGATGAGTTAAAAAAACATTCTCACCAAAAAGACTATCTTAACGTATCTGGCTTATTAGCCCTTCGAGAGGAGGTTGCTAACTATCATTCANANAAAAATCAATATAATTATGATTCTGAAAATGTCATTATTGGACCTGGATCAAAAGAATTAATTTTTCAAGTTCAAATGGCCTTAGATTGTGATTTGTTACTTCCAAGCCCAAGTTGGGTTTCATATGAGCCACAAGCTCAAATAATTAATAAAAAAGTTCATTGGATTAATGCATCTGCAGATAGTAATTGGCATCTTAATCCCGAAGACCTGGATGAGTCTTGTAAAAAACTTAAATCAGTTAATAAGCTTTTAATTCTNAATTCACCTAATAATCCTTCTGGGACTACCCATGGAAATCTTNAGGGTTTTGCTAGAGTTGCTAAGAAATATAACATTATTATTATTGCTGATGAAATATATGCCGAANTAGATTTTACTGGGAAGTATAAATCACTCACTCATTTCTATCCTGAGAATACAATTATTAGTAGTGGGCTAAGTAAGTGGTGTGGTGCAGGAGGCTGGAGGCTAGGAACTCTAACTTTTCCAAAAGAGTTAAGCTATATCAAAGATAGCATAAGAACTATTGCGAGTGAAACTTTTACCTCAGTTAGTGCACCTATTCAGTACGCTGCAATTAAAGCCTACACAGAGGACCATTCAGAGTTTCTAGAGCACTCTAGATTAATTCTAAAAACAATTGCAGAATATATTCATAAAGAGCTATCTTCTGTTGGATTAAAATGTCAAAAACCTGAAGGTGGTTTTTACATGATCTGCGATTTTTCGAATATTTCAAATATTACTTCTAAAATTAATGATGACAAAATTTTGTGTCAA
>JGI26117J46588_1000083_pt1 | contig 19832 bp, 20 predicted proteins | sample AOAMet_48_BLW_10_2_FD_46588 | JGI IMG/M metagenome (IMG submission 46588)
TGGTTACTGACTCTCATAAAATTAGTCCTGAGGGCGGTTGTTGGTGGGAGGTAGCTGTGCCTGAGGTATCTTCAAATGAAAAAAGTGAACAAATTCTTAGTTCATATAAGGAATCTAAAACAAAACAGCCATACTAGAAATGAAAGAAGAAGCAGTTAAAACAAATCAACAAGTTTACTTTAGTCAATCTGATATTGATTATGATGATTTAGCTAAAATCTGCTCTCAAAAAACTCTTCAAGAGGATTATCCCTTTGCTGATTCAGTTTCAAATAATGTTGTTATTTACGATGCGAATTACCTTGAGTCATTTATTGGCGATTCAGAAAATGAATTAAGATTAAAAACAGAGCTGCATCAGGTTTTGGAAGGAGGTCCTGGTGTTTTTGTTATTCGAAATCTTTATAGGCATGATGCAATTGATCAGAGTAATAATATCTTTGAAAAAATCGTTGAAAGCGAAGATAACACTAGTAATGATCATTTTGCCTCTGGAACAAATACAAGAATCTGGAATGCCTTTCAAAAAGTTGCTTTAGAGGATCCCGAGGCATTCATTAGTTACTATTCAAACAACCTCTTAAAGTTAGTTGCAGAATCCTGGTGTGGGCCAAATTCTCAAATGACTGCACAAGTTAATATTGTAAGGCCTGGTGGTGAAATGCAAAAACCACATCGTGATTATCATTTAGGCTTTCAAGAAAACCAAGTTGTTGAACTCTTTCCTATTTCAGCTCACCGTCTTTCAAACTACTTAACTCTTCAAGGTGGGGTCGCTCATACTGATATGCCATTAGCGTCTGGACCAACCATGGTTTTGCCATATTCACAGCAATATGAACTGGGCTACCTTGCCTGGAGAGATAATGCATGTACTGACTTTTTTAATGACAATGCAGTTCAAAATCAAATGAATAAAGGCGACGGCATTTTTTTTAATCCTGCTTTATTACATGGAGCAGGGTCAAACACTACAAAAGACTTTCATAGAATTGGTAATCTTTTGCAAATTTCATCGCCTTTTGGAAAGACTATGGAGAGAATAGATTATTTAAAAATCATTAACCGAATTTATCCTTTATTGCTGGAGCATTCAATTAATAAAACTCTTTCAGAAAAACTAATTGAGAATGTCCTTGTGTGTGCAACAGACGGTTATGCGTTCCCTACAAATCTTGATAATGATAAAAATTCAAATTCTAAGTTGCAGGGAATGACTATGTTTGAACTAACTAAGCAATCACTTCTAGATTTGGTTAATCTAGAAAACTTTAGCTTAAAGCTTTTGGAGCATCAGAAAATTAGATTTACTAATTAAACAATATTAACAATAATTTGGAGAATTAAGATGAGTGTAAAACTTGGTGTTAGTCCGATTTCATGGACTAACGATGATATGCCTGAACTGGGTAAAGATACTACCGTAGAGCATTGCCTTAAAGAAGGAAAGCAAGCTGGTTTTAGTGGATTTGAATTAGGAGGAAAATGGCCTAAGGATTCAGCAATATTAACACCGTTATTTGATAAATATGACATGGACGTAGTTTCTAGTTGGTTTTGTGGAGGCTTATTAGCGGACTCTTTAGAGGGTGAAATAGAGAGAATAACCCCACATATGAATCTTCTTAAAGATATGGGGACCGAGGTAATTGTTTATTGTGAAATGGACTCTTGTGTTCATGGAGATATTAGTTCGCCGCTTTCAAAACGCCCTGTCCTTGATAATGAACAATGGGAAGAGTGGACTGATAAGTTGAGTCAGTTGGCCAAATATACGTTGTCACATGGAATGAAGCTTGCTTATCATCATCATATGGGAACAGTAGTTCAAGTCGAGGAAGAAGTAGACAAGTTAATGGCTATGACGACCCATGATCTTGGATTGGTATTTGATACTGGTCATTTAATTTATGCAGGCGCTGATCCTTTAGAGGTTTATAAAAAACATAGTGGAAGGGTTATGCATATTCACTGCAAAGATGTTCGAAGTGAGATATTAAATCGGTCACTAGAAACTGACTCAAGTTTTTTAAATTCAGTTTTGAATGGGGTATATACAGTCCCTGGCGATGGTGATTTTAATTTTCCTGAGCTATTTAAAATGGTGAGTGATAACAATTTTAATGGATGGGTGGTTGTAGAGGCTGAACAAGACCCAGCAAAAGCACATCCACTAACCTATGTCACAATGGGCTATGAAAATATTAAAAGTTATTGTGAAAAATTTGGAATTCAAATAGAGGAAAAAGAATGAAAACTATTGGTGTAGGAGTTATTGGTACCGCTTTTATGGGCAAAGCCCATTCTATTGCTTATGCAGCTGCAGGAAGTGTTTTTGGAGATGCCTTAAGACCTAGACTAGAGATTATTTGTGATTACAATCCTGAAAGAGCTGAAGTAATGAGAACTGAAATGGGTTTCTCTCGGTGCACTAGTAATTGGATGGATGTTGTGAATGACCCTGAGGTACAGTTGATTTCAGTCTGTGTTCCCAATTCGCTTCATAAAGAAATTTCTGTGGCTGCCCTCAAGCTTGGTAAGCATGTTTGGTGTGAAAAACCAATGTCTACTAATTTAGCTGATTCTGAAGCTATGTTGGCTGCTGCTCAAGCCAGTAAGGCTCAAACTATTCTAGGCTACAACTATACTCAAAACCCTGCAGTTCAAAGTGCTAGAGAGCTTATTGAAGAAGGAGCTATAGGCCGAGTAATTGGATTTCATGGGATATATGATGTTGATAATGAGGCTGATCCAGATCGCCCTCATTCTTGGCGCATGAATAGAGAAGCCTCTGGTTCTGGTGCAAATGCTGACGTTATGTGTCATTTGGTTAGTATGGCTCATTATATGACTGGTAGCTCAATAACTAGGCTAGTGGGAGATTACGATACTGTTCACAAAGAGCGAACTGATCCTCAAAATCCAAGCCAAACATTACCTGTTGATAATGATGATGTTTGTACTGCATTGGCTCACTTTGAGAGTGGCATTAAAGGAACTTTGAGAGTAAGCAGAGTGGCCTGGGGAAGAAAGTGCGGATTAAGTTGGGAAATACATGGGTCACAGGGGATGATCTGTCATGATCAAGAGCGTTTGAATGAAATTAAGCTTTACACTAGAAGCGATGATCCGAGGCAAGAAGGCTTCAAAACGATTTTGAGTGGCCCTGCTCAGCCACCTTATGATGCTTTTTTACCGAATGCAGGACACAGTCTAGGCTTTATCGATGTCAAGGTATGTGAACTTAAACATTTACTAGATTCAATTGAAACTGGCAAGCCAGTATGGCCAAACTTTGAAGATGGTTTAAAAATTGAAAGAGTGATGGATGCAATAGACCGCTCCGCAATGACTGGACAGTGGCTTGATGTCTAAATCCAAACCGCTCAATATGCACTACTCAGAAAAACGACACTATGATGCGCTAGTGGTAGGGCGAGCTGGGCTTGATCTTTATCCTCAGCCTGNAGGNAGCAAGACTCGAGATGCAGAATACTTTGCAAGTGATGTAGGTGGGTCTGGAGCAAATATAGCTATTGCTATGAGGCGTGTAGGNGGGAAAGTGGGGCTTATTTCAGCGATATCTGATGATCCTGTTGGAGAGTTTGTTAGAAAGAGGCTTGATTTNGAAGGTGTCGAACTTCAGTTTATGCAAACTACCTTCGGGGATGAGCGAACTAGTTTGGCAATTGCTGAAGTGCGTCAAGAGGACTGCGAAGTAGTAATATATCGTAATAACCCTGCAGACCTCAGAGTCGTCTTTGATGACAATATATCACTTGCCATTGAACAGAGCAGTAATCTAGTTGTAACTGGTACCAGCTTGATTGAGGCTGATTCACGAAAACAAACTTTAAAAATGATGGCGCATGCGTATAAAAATAAATGCAAAGTTTGGTTAGATTTAGATTATCGAAAATGGAATTGGCCAGATCAAGAAACGACGCGTTTGGTTTATCAAGAGGCTGCACTGCTTGCAAATGTATTGGTTGGCAATGAAGAAGAATTTCAAATTCTTCAAGAAGATATTAATTTACAAATCAGCCAGAGTGGCTCAAAAAATCAACTCATGATTCTTAAACGAGGCAAGGATGGCTGCAGTCTTTTTTTTGGTGAAGATCGACTTGATACAGGAATTTATAGCTTACCAGCTCTTAAACCCTATGGTTCAGGTGATGCCTTTCTGGGCAATGTCATAATGAATTATATGTCTTCTGAGGACTGGCAATTGGCAATAGAAGCTGGAAGTGCTGCTGCAGCTTTAGTAGTGTCAAAACAAGGATGCTCAAGTGCAATGCCAAAAATGGAAGAAATTGAACTATTACAAAAAAACACAACCATTAAACCAAAAACAATTTGGAGTTAAATATGCATATCCCCCATCATAACAACAACAACAAGGCAATCGTAGACTGCAATAATGAAATAGTGCCTCTATGCTATTTCAATATTGTAAAGCTGAGTGTTGGAGAATCTTTCACTTATCAGCTCTCTGATTATGAGACGTGTATTGTTCCTGCAACAGGAAGTGTTGATGTACAAGTTCAAGGTCAAACTTTTAAAGCAGTTGGAAAACGAAACCATATTTGGGAAGCTGACCCTGAAGGTGTCTATGTTCCAGTCGGTTGTGAAGCTAAATTAGTCTGCATCAGTGATGAGGTTGAAGTTTTTATTTCAGGCGCTAAGCATGATCAAACTCATGATGCTTTTGTCATTNGGCAAAAAGATATTGACAAAGTTCAGTATGGATCTGATGACACTAAAACCCATCGTAAAATCAAACATATATTAGGAAAAGATCCAGCTGGAAAGGTTGGAAAGTTATTAGTAAGTGAATTATTCACTGTTGGAGAAGGAGGCTGGTCTGGCTTTCCACCTCATAAACATGAGACAGATATGCTGCCAGATGAGAGTCGGCATAATGAAGTTTATAACTTTAGATTTAATCCTTCAAATGGTTTTGGTGCTCAATTTTTAACGCCTGATGGAGAGGATTTTGGGCCTATCTATCACGTACGAGACGGGTCTACATTTTTCTTTGACAAGGGTTATCATCCCTGCGTTGCGGCACCTGGCTTTGAAATGTATTACTTTACTATTTTAGCTGGTGAGACTCAAAGGCCGTTACATATGAACTATCAAAAAGAATATGCTTATCAGCTTGAAACCATTCCTGGCATGCAAGACATGCTTAATAAATTTAAATAATGATTTCAAATCTCAAAGATATTCTTTTACCAGCCAGTAANCAAGGTTACGCAGTCGCATGCTTTAATGTTTTTGGCTTTGAGGACTCAAAGGCAGTTNTAGATGCTGCTGAAGCTAGAAATGCATCTGTCATTCTTTCAATCAATCTTGATATGCGTCAGTTTATGTCTATGGAGCAAATTATTGGAATGCTAAGACCTATGGCTGAGAGCTCAAAAGCGCCCGTTTGTATTCACCTTGATCATACGTATGAAGTTGAGGTGGTGAAGCAAGCAATAGATACCGGGTTTACCTCAGTAATGTTTGATGGTCTCAATTACCAATTGCTGAAAATATCGCTCATATACGTGATGTGGTTTCTTATGCCCATCCAAAAGGTGTATCGGTTGAGGCTGAGGTAGGTTCTGTTCCATATGCATCAGGAAGAGATCATATCAAGTCAGCATTAACTGAGGTTTCAGATGCTTTAGCTATGGAGCAACAGGGCAGTCCTGATGCACTGGCAATTTCAATTGGCAATGTCCATCGCCTAGAGAACGGATCTGTAGAAATTGATATGAAGCGTTTTAATGAACTTGAAAAGGCACTAAGCATTCCCTTAGTTATTCATGGAACAAGTGGCTTAGATGATAAAGATATTAAAATATTATCAAAGCGTCACGTCACTAAATTTAATGTTGGAACAGTTTTGAGAAAAAGTTTTGGAAGTTCATTAAGAGCTACACTGAACTCTAATCCGGAGCTATTTGATAGAATCACAATCATGCAACAAGTGATTCCCGATTTAAAAGATACAGCAACAAAGGTTATTGATCTGCTTGGCCAATAAAACCAGGATTAATCATCTCCTACTTAGATATTGCTTTTGAAAGACTTCTAATGACTTCTTCTGTCTCTTGCCAATCAATGCATCCATCAGTGACTGATACGCCATATTGCATGTCATCTTTATTATCTAATATTTTTTGTTTACCCGAGAATAAGTTGCTTTCAAGCATTACACCAAAAATTGATTTATTACCTAAAAGTATTTGACTTTTAATGTCTTCAATAACTTTACCTTGATTTCTATAGTCTTGATTAGAGTTATCATGAGAGCAGTCAATCATGATTCTTTCAGCCAAACCGTTTTCTTTGAGAAGTTTTTCGCAATGATTTATAGCATCTTTATCATAATTAGGCTTGACTCCCCCTCTAAGGATTATGTGAGAAGATTTGTTACCTTTTGCCTTGAATGTAGAAATCTGTCCTTTGTCATTAATCCCCAGAAAACTTTGTTTTGAAGAGCAGGCTTTAATGGCATTAATAGCCATAGTTAAATTTCCATCGGTACCATTTTTAAAACCAACTGGCATCGAGAGTCCACTTGACATTTCTCGATGTGTTTGTGATTCAGTTGTTCTTGCCCCAATCGCACACCATGAAATCAAGTCAGCTAAGTACTGAGGTGTGATCGGGTTAAGTGCCTCAGTCCCAGTGGGAATATTTTTTTCTGCAAGCCATGCTAAAAGCTCACGCCCCTGGCGAAGACCCTTTTCTACATCTAGCGAGTTGTCCATATCTGGGTCACTAATTAAGCCCTTCCAGCCAACAGTCGTTCTTGGCTTTTCAAAATAAACTCTCATAACGATGAAAATTGATTTTTCAACCTCTTTTTGAAGGGTTAGTAATTTTAGAGCATACTCTTTGGCAGCATTAATATCATGAATTGAACATGGCCCAACAATTACAATTAATCTGTCATCATTTCCTAAAAAAATGTCTTCAACAGTATTTCGACTCGATAAAATGTTCTCTTTGCCTTGCTCGCTGACAGAGATTTGTTGTCTCAACTCAATCGGTGAGGTAATAACCGTTTCGGTTTCAATATTTTTATTGTGAATTTGATTAGTCATGTAAGTTTATTTTATTACTGTGACCAAAGATTTAAACATAAATCTAAAGTTTGTTTTATAAAGTTTGTGCTACCTATGAAATTATTAATTAAAAAATTGCTGTTATTTTCACTTATTTTCCTTGTTGGTTGTAGTTCAACGACTTTTGTGTATAACCGGATTGATTTTTTATTACCTTGGTATCTTGAAAGTTATGTGGACCTTAACCGAGAGCAAAAACAAGATTTAAAGGAGTTATTAATTCCATTTTTTAAATGGCATAGGGAGGAAGAATTACCTAGTTATGTAGCTATTATTGAGGACTTAGAGTTGACTCTTGATTCTTCAGTTGAGTTTGAGAGTATCGCTGAAATAACTAATGATGTTGAAGAATCTTGGTTCAGACTGGAAGATAGAATGCTTTTGTGGGCTATACCCATGACCAGGGATCTGTCTGAAAAACAAATAGATGGGTTTATTCAAACTATGGAAACTAAAACAGAGCAGCGTGAAAATGAATACTTAAGTCGTAATTTGCTAACCTATCAGAATGATAACTATAAGCGTTTAAGAAAAAACTTAAGGCGCTTTATGGGTCTCAATAAAGATCAGCTTGATCTGATTACGACCGCAAGTAAAAAAATGATTAGAGTAGATGGTCAATGGATTGATAACCGAAAGGCTCTCATTGAAAAACTTAAGGTCATTCTTGAGAGAGGTGATGGCTGGGAACTGGCTCTTGAAAATATAACTCACAGGGACGATTTAGTAGCTCAGAATTATCGTAAAACTTATGCGCACAACATTTCAGTAAACCAAAACCTTCTTATTGAAATATTAAATTCACGCACTGATAAACAAGATTTGAAACTACGCACGCAACTTTCAAGATATAAAACTGATATTAATAATTTGATTAAGCAATAATAGATTACCAGCGTCTTTTCATTCTCCCTCTAAAGATATCTGATCCCCAGTTAAGAAGAAGCCCAAGGAGGGCTGCGCCTGCAAGCCATAGATAAGGAAGGCCGCCATTAGATTTGAATATTATTGCTCTATAAGCGCTTCCAATTGAATCAAAAGGAATCCAGGTCCCAATGAGCTCTAACCACTCTGGCGCTGCGCTCAAAGGAATCATAGTTCCACTCAGCACTGATTGATAAAAGACAATTGGAAGAATTAAAACCATCGCGGAAAGTCCGATAATAGTAAAAATTCCAAGGAAAAGCCAACTCAAACAGACACTAATCAGCCAAGGCGCTAGCCAAAGCATGATGAATGACCCCCATTGCAGAGTAGAAGTTGTAACAACGATTGCTAAAACCAAGCTGGAAGCTCCCATTGTCATTATTGGAATAACAGTTCTTACATAGGCTCTATTCAGAAGAGTCATTTGATTAGTTGCAAGAAAAAGCAGGACGGATCCAACCATCGCAGTCAGCCAGGTCACAAAATTCATGACAAAGGGCGACGGCATAGAAGCAAGGCTTTGAGCTTTATACAAAGTTTCATTTTCAATCATGATTGGCATCTCAAGGCTGGACTGCTCATTTTTAATTTTTGATAAACGAAGGTTTGAAACAAAAGTAGAGAGTCCCATCTGGAACATTGATGGGAGCTGCTTCGCAATCTGAGTTTCAGANACAGTTAAGTGTTCTGTACTGATAACTTTGACAGCTATGCTGCGATCACTTAATGCTAGTTCTGAAAAATTTTCTGGAAAAATAATGACTGAAGAAATACTACCTTTAGACAGTGCTTCTTTCGCCTCATCCGCAGTCTTAAATAAACCCACTCTGAAGGGTAATGATCTAGACAATGATTTTATTGCCTGAGTTGAAATTCGAGGAATCGTTATACTTGTATCTAGGTTTACTATCCCGAGTTTAAAGTTCGATGCAATTTTTTCGGGATCGTTCGGAGCTGTCAGATTGAATAAAGAAAAGATTAATGANATAAGGATTGGGACAATAACCGCTGCCCTAAATAATTTGCTNCGACGAAAATCATTNAGTGAGGAGGGCATTANACTGAACCAAAATAAATTAAACAATACATAAACTCGCCTATTTAGTCAAACTGGAATGGTTGTCTTCAAGAATCATTTCAGCTGCTTTCTCTGCAATCATCATGGTTGGTGCGTTCGTATTGCCAGATACAAGTTCAGGCATGATTGAGGCATCAACAACTCTTAATCCAGAGACTCCATGAACCCTGAGACGATCATCAACTACACTTTCTTCATCATGTCCCATCTTACAGGTGCCGACAGGATGATAAATACTTTGACTATGATTTTTAGCCACTTCTAATAACTCCTCATCCGATTCAAAGGAATAGCCGGGAACATATTCATCAAGAATATTATTTTTAATCGAATTAGCCTTCGCAATTTTTCTTGCAACTTTAATAGAGTCAATTGCAATTTGTCTATCAGATTCTGTCGATAGATAGTTTGGAATGATTGTTGGGAGATCGTTTGGATTTGAAGATTTAATTGAAACTTCTCCTCTACTTTCCGGCCTTAAGTTACAAATAGACATTGTAAATGCAGAAAATGGATGAACACCATCTCCAGGTTTATCAGCACTTAATGGCTGCATATGAAATTGTATATTAGGCCTTGAGCCGTCCAGGGAGGTATTGGTAAAGGCAAAGACTTGACTTGCGCTCAGTGTTAATGGACCCGTTCTAAAAAGCATATACTGAAGACCAATCAGCCCTTTCTTCCACCATGTGTTGAGCTCATCATTCAAGGTTCTTGTGTTAGTTTTATAAACCATCCTAACCTGGAGATGGTCCTGCAAGTTTTTTCCAACTGAAGGATTGTTATGAATTGTTTTGATACCCAGTTCACTTAAGTGTTTATCATCCCCGATCCCAGAAAGTTGTAATATTTGTGGTGAACTGATTGCTCCTGCAGACAGAATAACTTCTTTGTTTGCATGAATTATCTGATTAGATTGTCCTTTATTTTGAGAACATTCAACACCAATCGCCTTTGACCCTTCAAAAATTACTTTTCCCAGTTGTGTATTGGTAACAATGGTCAAATTTTTTCTAGATCTAATTTTTCTGTTTAAAAATGAACGGTATGAGCTTCTTCTGAAGCCTTTATGTGTTGTTTGTTGAAAATAGCCAACCCCTTCTTGCTTCTCTCCATTGCAATCTGAGTTGAAAGGAATCCCTACTTCTTCAGAGGCTTGGATAAAAAGGTCAGCTATTTCTCTTCGAAGTCGGAGATTAGAAACTTTAAGTTCTCCATCAATACCATGGAATTCATTTGCACCATTTTCTTGACACTCAAACTTTTTAAAATAAGGAAGAACATCTTTATATGACCAGCCTTTATTTCCCAGCTTCTCCCAGTTATCATAGTCATGTCTATCGCCTCGGATATAGAGAAGTCCGTTAAGGGCACTGGAGCCTCCAAGTACTTTTCCTCTTGGCCAATCAATCCTTCTGTTATTTAAACCTTTGTCCTTTTCAAGTTTATACATCCAATCAAATTTGGGATTATTCATGGTTTTGAAATATCCAACTGGGACATGAAGCCAGATGTTATTGTCTCTTCGACCAGCCTCAATCAATAGAACCTTGTTTTCTGGGTCTAGAGAGAGTCGGTTGGCGAGCAAGCATCCTGCTGAGCCTGCACCAATAACAATGTAATCGTATTCCTTAAGCATTTTTATTTGTGGTATTTATTATCACTACCTATTCAATGTAGTTTTATTTTTTTAATAAAGATTAGACTGACTGGACTTCAATTATAGGTAAAACTTTAAAGCATCTAGTTATGAATAAAAAAATAGATTGACTTACGTTTTTTTTATAAATAGATTGAAACATATATATCAATTGATGTATACTGGTTGTTAGCTAAATGCATATTATATTGTGTGTTTAACTACTTATATATAAATTATTAGGAGATTTTATGTTTAAAAGTAAAGTTGGTTTATTGGCCGCNGCTGTCGTTGCGTTTAGTTCAAGCGCTATGGCTGATGGTCATATCCATTTAAAAATACAATCTGTATTAAACTCTACTGGTAGTGAAGTTGGCTATGTTAGAGATTTTGCAGAAGATGTTGCTGCATTGACTGATGGCAGAGTAACGATGGAAGTCCTCCCTGGAGGTTCTGTTGTACCTAACTCTGACCTTATTGATGCTGTAGACGCTGGTCTAATTGATGGCGGATTTGCATGGACTCACTACTGGTCTGGTAAGCACCCAGCAGCAATGCTGTTTGGCTCACCAATCGCTGGAGCTGGCCTTGGTATTGATAATATCGCATGGCTTTCTTGGTTCCACAGTGCGGGTGGTAAAGAGTTATANGATCAATTATGGGACGAGATGGACCTAAACGTTGTTGGNTTGATGCTTCAACCAGTTGGTCCTGAAGCGCTAGGTTGGTTTAAAGAGCCAATCAATAGTATGGATGACTTCCGTAAGCTAAGATTCCGTGCACCTCCAGGAATCCCAGGTCAAACATATAAAGATATTGGTGTTGCAGCTGTAGCTATGGGTGGTGGTGATATTCTTCCAGCACTTGAGAAAGGCGTAATTGACGCAGCAGAATGGTGCTGCCCAGAGCCGGACAGAGACTTTGGTTTCCAGAAAGTTCTTAAGTACTATTACCTACAAGGACTTCACCAGAACGTTGTGAATGCTGATATGTATATCAACGGTGACAGATGGAATGAAATTTCTCCACGTGACCAAAGAGCGATCCATGTTGCTGCAAGAGCAGCAAGACTTGACTCTATGTCAAATCGTATCTATGCAAACGGTATTGCAATGGCAGACTTGCTAGAGCAAGGCGTTCAGCTAATGGATACGCCTGATGACTACTTCGTAGAGTTTATGGCTGCTGCGAATGCAACACTTCAAAAGAATGCTGATGAAAATGCATTCTTTGCTGAAGTATGGGCATCACAGAGAGATTTCGCTGAAAAAGCGGTACCTTTCTGGTCAGGAGCTCAGTCTTCTAACGCTAAGTTAGGTTTAGCTTTTGCGAAAACTTTACAGTAAAGATTTTTCGTAAAACTTAAAAACTAAGTTGCCAATAGTGAAAACTGTTGGCAACTTTTTTTTATCTAAATATGTTTTTTCTAACTTCAGGTTCTCCTTTATCCTGAAGTTAGAAAAGCCATATTAATAGAAGGGTTTTATTTAATGAATCCTAAAATTTGTTACAATAGCTGTAGTGTTTTTTTAGTTTTATAATTAGGTGCATTTATGTCAGAAAAAGAAGATATTGGTGAATTAGACATTACAGATGAAATGATCGCTGAGGGCAGATCATACACCGGTGTCATGCCGGATGATATGCCTAAGTTAATGGCAAAAACGATTCTCAGTATTGACCTCTTTAGTCTCAGGGTTGGTCAGATTGCATGCTGGTTGACCGTTCCAGTATTCACTGCCATGTTTATTGAGGTTGTGGGAAGACACTTCTTTGGCTCTCCAACAATGTGGGCATATGATATTAGCAGAATGGGTGCGGGAGCAATGTTTATGCTCGGTGCTGGTTATGCTTTATCCAAAGGCGTTCATATACGAGCAGACTTTATGTATCGAGATTGGTCGGTCAAGACTCAAGCAATCATTGATTTAACGCTCTACATATTATTTTATTTTCCTGGGATTATTGGTGCAGCATGGGCGTGCTACAAGTATGCCTATAAATCTTGGTCAATCATGGAAAGAGGAATGGATACTGCCTGGATGCCTTACATGTATCCAATAAAGTTTGCCCTATTTATTGGATTTATTTTCCTCTTAATTCAAGGTGTTTCAGAGGTACTTAAGTGTGTGTATGCAGTTAAAAATAGGAGATGGCCATGAGTCCGGAAGTTCTAGGCATTGTCCTAATATTAACTATGTTGTTTGCCATATTTATTGGCTTTCCAATTTCATTTACTTTAATTTTCTTAGGGGTCTTCTTTGGCTACATAGGTTTTGGAGATCTTGTTTTTTATTTAATGACCTTCCAGTTTTCTGGGAGTATGCTTGAGCAAACCCTCGCAGCAATTCCATTGTTCACCTTTATGGGTATTCTCATGGAGAAGGCCAACCTCATGGAGAGGTTGTTCACATCCGTTCAAATGGCTCTTGCCAGAACCAAAGGTTCATTATTTGTCGCTGTTCTTTTTGTTGCAACAATCTTTGGAGCGGCAACAGGAATTGTAGGTGCTTCGGTTACTATTCTTGGAATTATGTCTGCGAAGACCATGAATAGATCGGGTTATGACGTGCGTTTAGCAGCAGGAACGATTACGGCTGGCGGTACGCTGGGTATATTAATTCCGCCGAGTATTATGCTTGTTGTTATGGGCCCAATACTCAACGTTCCAGTAACAGATTTGTTTGCAGCAGCAATTATGCCTGGCCTTATGTTGGCTGTCCTTTATACAGGTTACACGCTGATTAGATGTCACCTAAACCCTAATTTAGGCCCAGTCGTTCCAGAGGACTTGATTCCAGATTCTATGAAAGAGGTTTGGGTGGAGTTCTTTAAAGGCTTGGTGCCACCCGTTCTTTTAGTCGGGTCATCTCTAGGAAGTATATTGGCTGGTTGGGCAACACCAACTGAAGGTGCTGCGATGGGAGCCGTTGGTTCAATATTACTAACTCTAGCCTACCGTAAGCTTACTTTTGAGTCTTTTAAAAGCTCTCTTCTAAAAACTTTAGAGATCACTACTTTAATTATGGTTTTGGTGTGTGCTTCTAACTTCTTTGGATCAGTATTTTCAAGACTGGGTACGCCAACAATGATCACAGAATATTTGATGCTGCTTGATCTTCCGCCAACTGCGATTCTGTTAATCATTATGGCCTTTATTTTCTTGTTAGCCTGGCCATTAGAATGGGTTCCAATTGTGCTCATCATTATTCCAATTGTCTTGCCTCTTATTGAGCAACTAGGATTTAACCTAACTTGGTTTGGAATACTGGTTGCTGTTAATCTCCAGACGGCATGGCTGTCACCTCCTGTTGCCTTATCCGCCTACTTCCTCAAGGGAGTGGTCCCAGAGTGGGATTTGGCAGATATCTATAAAGGGATGATGCAGTTTATGGCGATTCAGGTTGTTGGACTTGCATTGATCATTATCTTCCCGCAAATTGTACTTTGGTTACCAACTTACCTCTATGGATAAAAGAGAGCGGTTCAAAAAGGTTTGGTTGAAAAGTAATTAAGAATTAATTACTGAAAAATCGAATTACAGTGATTCACCGAATGTACTGTTTTGAGAGTGAATGTACTCGATGTCACTCGTATGAACGTATGATGTTCGAATCTCAATAGTTTCATTGTGATAGGTTTGACCAATCCGATCTATCTTAAGAATAGGTGAGCCTAACTCAATATTCAGTAGCTTAGAGATTTTTTCATTAGAAGTGATCGCTTTTAGTTTTTCTGAACAGTTAGTGATAAAGATATTAAATTTATTCTGATATAGATTGTAAATTGTGTTTGCTCTATTTTTAAAAATCTCTTCATTAAGTCCAGGAAATTTATCCTGAGAGATAATAATTTTATCAACGATATAGAATTTCTTATTCAGGCCTAGCTTGTTATAAATTTTATAAATAGCACTTCCAGTAGGAATATTTAAAGATTCAGCTTCAGCTTTAGATGCCTTCTTAGTTTCAAAAGAGATAAATTCGACAGTTGGACTTTCTTGTTTTTCAGTTCCATTTAAAGCAAAGTGAAAATACTCAAAAAGGAAACTGCTATTATCGTGCTGAAAGACAAAGGTCCCGAGACCTTGCTTGCGAATAAGAAAGCCTTCCTTTTCTAGAACGCCTACCGCTTTCCTGATTGTGCCAATAGATACCTGAAAAAGTTCAACGAGTGTCTTTTCATTTGGAATGAGTTGCCCAGGTCTGAGTTCATCTCTGTAAAGGCAATTGAATAGTTCATTGCGAATTTGTAGCCAAAGAGGCGTTTTACTGTCTCTATCGATATCAAATTTGAGATCAGTAATGCTCATAGATTAGTTATTAAAAATCATTTAAAAAGAAGGCTTTAAGATCACCTTGGCTGACGCCATTGTACCATTGTGTAAACTTTGAAAAGCTAAATTCGTTTCTGATAATGGCATCTCTTCAATCCAGGATAAATCTCCAAAATCTCCATTTTCAATTGACTTTAATGCAGATCTAAAGTCCTCCATGTTGTAGGTATAACATCCCACAAGCTTTATTTCTTGGAGGGTTATTTTTCGAATATCAATGTTGCTACTCCAGCTAAGCAGTCCAACATTAACCACTACGCCTCCAGCTCTGACAGAGGAAACGGATAGCGCATTTGTTTTCTCACTCCCCACGCAATCAATCACGACATCATATGTGTCTTCCTTGACTGAGTCAGTAATTGGGTTAACAGGGTTAACACCAACATGATCTTTAACACAAGAATGACGAGCCTCATTCGTTTCAAGGACAGTCATTGTGACGCCATGAGACTTCAGTAAAAGTGCAGCTAGAAGACCAATAGCACCCGCACCGACAACAAGCACATTACACTCGCTGATTGGTTTGAAGGAGCTCTCTATGGCAAGATTGACAGCGTGGACTACTGTGGCTGCAGGCTCAGTCAGCGCTACATGGTTTGAGTTCATGGCATTGGGTGCATGAACAAGGCATTGATTGGGTATCGTCATGTATTGAGCAAAAGCACCTTGCCTACTCATTCCTATCATATCTCTATCGCTACATAAGTTATCTCTACCCTGGAGGCAGTATTCACATTTTCCACACGTAATAAGTGGATTGCCTGTTACCTTTTGTCCTTTATGGGTACCCTCAACAATCTCACCACAGAACTCATGTCCCAAAATTAATCCAGGATTTCTTCTTGGATCCTTTCCATGGAATGCGTGCATATCAGAGCCACAAATACCAACCGACTCAATGCGCAGAAGAACATCATCATCGCGGTCAATTTGGGTAGAGTGATAATCATTTATAAAGGTCATTTCGTTAGGTGCGGTATATACCACTGCTTCCATTTTATCTATCATGCTGCTGAAAATCCTCCATCAAGAAATATAGTTTGACCCGTGACATATGAGTTAGCATCACTACACAAAAAGACGCTTATTCCAAATATATCCTTTTCTTCGCCGTTACGACCCATCATCGTTTTATCAGCTAAAGTTTGTAATTTACCCGGGTCTTGGAATAATGATTCCGTTAAGTTGGTTCTAAAAAACCCTGGAGCTATGGCATTCACTAGGACGCCATCTTTAGAGTAAGCTTGCGCTAAAGCGCGCGTTAGTTGCATAATTCCACCTTTACTTGCGCCATATGGAATGCTATTATCAAAAGCCCTAAGAGATTGAAGTGAGGCGATATTTATAATTCTACCCCAATTATTTTCTCTCATTGAGTCTGCAACAAGTTGACTTAAATGGAAGGGTGCTGTTAAGTTAATATCGATTGTTTTTTGCCATTCATCAAGCGTAAGGTCCTCAGCTGAAGTTCGCAGATTAATTCCTGCTGCATTCACTAAAATGTCTATTCGATTGGACTCTTGATGGATCAGGGAGACAACATTTTCAAGGGCTTCACTGGAAGTGACATCCAGTTGAATGAATCGCCCCTCAGTGCCCTGATCTTTTAATTCTTTGAGCGTTTCATCTGCATTATCTCGACTACTCGCAATCCAGACAAATGCGCCTGCTTTTGCAAGCGCAAGTGCCATCATTTTTCCTAATCCGCTAGTACCACCAGTTATCAGAGCAACTTTATTCTCAAGAGAAAAGTCTGACAAGCTCATGGTTTACTCTAATACTGGAGCGCCAAGATCAAAAGTCTCTTCAGGGAAGTATTTACTGAGTCTGACATCAGAGGCTCTTGCATGACCCTCCATCCCTTCCAGTCTGGAAATTCTCGAAGATGCCTGTGCAACCTGACGGGTTGATTCACGATCCATACGCTGCCATGTTAATACCTTCAAGAATTTGTGTGCTGAAAGCCCACCTGAGTATCGACCTGCTGCCTTCGTTGGAAGAATGTGGTTTGGACCTGAAGCTTTATCACCAAATGTAACTGTTGTCTCTTCTCCAAGGAATAATGAGCCGTAGCAAGTCAAGTTTTCAAGCCACCAGTCAAGGTCCTTGCATTGAACTTCAAGATGTTCTGCAGCATACTCATCAGAAATTTTAACTACTTCTTCATCAGAGTCACAAACAATCACTTCTCCATAATCTCTCCAAGCACAGAACGCTGCATCTTGAGCTGTTGGAGGTAGTTTTTCAATATACTCTGGTATCAGATTCATTACTTTTTCAGCAAGAGCCTCTGAGGTAGTGAATAGCCAACCAGGAGACTCATGACCATGCTCCATCTGACCAACTAGATCAATAGCAACAACATCTGCATCGGCATCTTCATCTGCAATGACTGCGACTTCTGATGGCCCAGCAAAAACATCGATTCCAACTTCACCAAATAAAGTTCTCTTCGCTTCTGCTACAAACTTGTTTCCAGGCCCAACAATAATATCAGCTTTCTTCCCAGTAAATAGACCATAAGCCATACTTGCAATCGCCTGAACACCGCCAAGCGTCATCACATGATCTGCTCCAGCAGTTTTCATTGCATAGAGGACATATGGATGAATACTCTTGCCTTTGTATGGCGTAGAGCAAGCAATAATGCAAGGAACTCCGGCNGCCTTTGCAGTGGCAATACTCATATACGCAGATGCAATATGGGCATACCTTCCAGTTGGAACATAGCAGCCCGCTACGTTAACTGGAAGTAATCTTTGGCCAGCTTCAACGCCGTTATTTTTAGTATGGAACTCTTCTATTGAGTCACGCTGAGCTTTTGCAAACGTGTAAACCTGCTGACAAGCAAAATCAATATCATCCTTGACGTCTTGTGGAACGTCAGCTGTAATTTCGTCAATTTCAGCAGCAGATAGTAAAATATCACCTGTCCANGAATCTAATTTTTCAGCATAATCTCTGACAGCTTGCTCACCATTTTTATCAATGTTAGCGAGCATATCATGGACAACCTTTTGTGCTTCGAGTACATTTGATTCTGCAGACTTATCAGCTTTCTTTAAGTATTTCATATAATTTTTTAATCCAATTAAATTTAATTTATGCGCTTTCGTACAGGCGCGTTAATACAAACTCTTGATGACCCAGGATTTCTGCTGCAGTCATTCTTCCATTTGAAGTATGGATAAGAGATTCAAGCAGCATATCACCAGCTTGATCCATATTAATATCTCGCTTTAACAAAGCAGTTACATCAACATCCACATGCTCTGACATTGTTCTTACTGTCCTTGGATTTGCACAAACCTTAATAACAGGCAAGATTGGGTTACCAATAATGTTTCCTTGACCAGTAGGGAATAAATGAGCGACATAGCCAGAGGCTGCACATAGGGTGACCATCTCTGCAGCCGCAGAAGAAGAATCCATAAACCACAAGCCTTTACTGGTAGGCATTTCAGCCTTATCTAAAACACCATCAACGACACATTTTTTACCAATTTTTTGAATATTTCCAAGTGCCTTTTCTTCAATTGTTGTTAGGCCCCCTTCAATATTACCTTTAGTCGGCTGTGAGTCTGACAAGTCATCTGTTTTAAAACGCTCAATCATGTCCTGATAGCGATTAAACATAAACATAAATTGATCGGCAACAGCATCATTTGCACATCTTGCTTTAACTAAATGCTCACCACCTGTAATCTCTGATGTTTCACCAAAAAGCAGGGTGCTTTGTTTTTCATAAAGCTTGTCAAATGCATTTCCAACTGTTGGATTTGCTCCAAAGCCTGAGGTNGTATCTGACTCACCACATTTTGTTGATACCCATATTTCACTGATATCACAAGGCTCTCTTTGAAGTCCTGAAGCGTAATGAACCATGTCATACGCAGCTTTAGAAGCATCAGCAATTGTTTGGATATCACCTTTCTTTTCAATAGAGAAGCCTTGAACTGGCTTACCNGTNGCAGCAATACCATCAACAATTTTTTGAGTCCAACCTGGCTCAATTCCTATGACAACAACTGCAGCAACATTTGGGTTAGCACCTGTTCCAATCATGGTTCTGAAATGGAGGTCTAAATCCTCACCAAATTGCAGCCTACCATATGGATGAGGCAGTGCAATCGTCCCTTTAATATTATTACTAACAGCTTCACAAGCAGCATTTGAAATATCGTCAACAGGGAGGATTACTACATAGTTGCGTATTCCAACTCTATTATTGTCNCGTCTATAGCCGTAGATTTTTTGATCTAAATTTATCATTACCACCTCTTTGTTTTAACGTTATGAACATGTAGATGGTCACCAACTGCAATTTTTGCAATTGTTCTGCCAATATCTACACCATATTTGATGACTGTATCATCTTCATTAAGGTCTTTNATCGCAAGTTTATGACCAATAGGAATATCTTGATTGATCTTAATGTCTATTAAGACATCNTGATCCATTATCCANCCCGTTATAGTGTCATTTGCTTTTAGACCTTCAACTGTAACAACGCCGACGGAATCGTCTTCGTCATGAACTATAAATTGAATCATGCCTACTCCTTTCTAAATAATTAAAAAAATCTGTGATTAAATTTTGCAATAAAATTTAATGAGAAGTATATTATATCATATATATGAATTTTTTTTTACTGAGATATTGAAAAAAATTGTAAATTATCGATATAAAATTTAGTTTTATTCTGAAATATCTCGGCATAAAATTCAA
>JGI26117J46588_1000086_pt1 | contig 19767 bp, 17 predicted proteins | sample AOAMet_48_BLW_10_2_FD_46588 | JGI IMG/M metagenome (IMG submission 46588)
CAAAGGGATATTAAAATTACTAGATAGAATAGCTGCTACAACTGCTAAATCCATTGCTGGGTCTTCAATTTTAATACCTCCAGTGATATTTAAAAAAACATCTTTTGAACTCAGTTTAAATCCAGCACGTTTTTCTAAAACAGCTAGTAACATATTTAATCTTTTCGCGTTAAAACCTGTTGTGCTTCTTTGTGGGGTTCCATATACCGCAGAACTTACTAAAGCTTGAACTTCTATCATAATTGGTCTAACCCCCTCCATAGTAGAAGCCGTAGCATTTCCACTTAAAGGAATTTTATTATTAGAAATCAATAATTCACTTGGATTTGTTACCTGACGAAGTCCATTATTCAACATTTCATAAATACCTATTTCGGCAGTTGATCCAAATCGATTTTTTTTAGCTCTTAAAATTCTATAAATATTATTTCGATCGCCTTCAAATTGTAACACAACATCTACCATATGTTCCAAAATTTTGGGGCCTGCAATTTGTTATGTGTCCAACAAGAAAAACTGGAAGGTTTGTTTTTTTTGAATAATTCAAAAATTGAGAAGCCGATTCTTTAATTTGAGACACACTTCCAGGACTACTATCTATAATATCAGTTTGTAGAGTTTGAATGGAATCAATAATTACAAGCTCAGGTTTTAGCGTATTAATTTGAGAAATTATAGTTTCAACATTCGTTTCGTTTAAAATATAACATTGATTAGAATCATTATTAATTCTATTAGCTCTTCTTCTAATTTGTTGTTGACTTTCTTCCCCTGTTACATATAAAACTTTATTTTTTATTTCTAGAGAAATTTGAAGCAATAATGTTGATTTACCTATCCCGGGTTCACCTCCAATAAGAACAAGTGATCCAGGAACAATTCCTCCCCCTAAAACTCTATTAAGTTCTCTATCTTGAATTAACAATCTTGGATCTTTTTCAAAATCGATATCATTAACTAGTTGGGCTTTAGATTTTAATTGATCACTGCTTAAGCCTAAATCAACCTTAGAAGATTTTTTGATAACTTCTTCAACTAATGTATTCCATTCTTTACATGAACTGCACTGACCAAGCCATTTAGAATGTTTAGCGCCGCAGTTTTGACAACAATATGAAGTTTTTAATACAGCCATTAATTATTAAATTATTTGTTTAATATAGGTAAAAAAACAAAAGATAAAGAACCAAAGATTATAATCATTAATGTTTGGGAAGTCCAAACAATCCAGCCTAAAGCTAAAGCACTTTCATAAGAAATTTCATACTGACTTATTACAGCAGCAATAGCTAATGGGTATGCGCCAATTCCACCATTAGTTAAAGCCATCGCTATTGCTCCAGCTAAGAATGCTATAAATAAAGGCTCAAACCCCAGATTATAAGTTTCAGGCAAACTAAATTTCACAACATAAAACATTAAAAAATAGCAGGTCCAAATAAATAATGAGTGAAAAACAAATAGCGGTTTGTTATTAATTTTTGAAATAGAAAAAACACCTTTTTTTAATCCACCAATGAAAATTTCAATTTTATTTTTAAAAGTTGTTTTTGAAATTACGTAATAAAAAATATATACTAAAGTTATTAAGGGAATTATGGATAAAAGTAGTTCATTGCTAATTGAGAGTTTTGGAATTCCTATTTTGGAAGAAATCATAACTCCAAACAATAGCAATCCAATTAAAATGATCACATCTATAATTCTCTCAGTGACAATAGTTCCAAAACTTTTTTCAAAAGGTATTTTCTCATAGTAAGATAATGAACTTGCTCTTAAGAGTTCACCTGATCTTGGTATCCCTAAATTTGATAGAAATGCGACTAAAACCGACATGATTGAATTTAAAATTTTGATTTTATAACCTAAAGGTTTTAACATTGATTGCCATCTAATAGACCTTGATAAATGACTTAGTATACCAAGACAAATTGACAATAAAACAAATTTGTAATCTGCAGATCTCATAGACGAATAAATCTCTATCCTTTCAAAGGAAGTTGTATTTGTATAGGAGTAGTAAATTAATAAAATTCCTAAAGTAGGAGGAAAGATTTTTTTAAACCATTTAAAAAACAGTAATGACATTATCAAATTAAAATATTATCCTTATTTGGGAATATTAAGGTAGGATTAAATGTCTTAGCTTCTTCTAAATTCATTCTAGCATAACTGATAATAATTATTTTGTCTCCTTTCTGAACTTTTCTTGCTGCAGGACCATTTAAAGTAATTTCTCCAGTACCTTTTTTGCCATTAATAATATAGGTCTCTAATCGTTCACCATTATTAATGTTCACTACCTGAACTTTTTCTCCAGCTATCATATTAGCTGCTTCTAAAAGAGATTCATCAATTGTAATACTACCAATATAATTTAAATCACAATTAGTAACTGTGACTCTGTGAATTTTAGACTTTAATACTTCAATTTCCATGCGGCAAATATAACTATTTAACTAAAATATTATCAATCAACCTTACTCCATTAACCAAGACACAAATAAAAACTCTAAAAGACTTATTTACATCATTTTTTTTTGTTTTTTTAAGAGTTTTATTATCTGTAATTTCTAAATATTCTAATTCAAAATCATTTAAAGAATTAATTTCTTTTTTACAATCGTTATAAATATTTTTAAATGATTTTTTTTCAAAATTTTCTTTACAGTAAATTAAAGTTTTATAAATAACAGCAGCTTTTTCTTTATTTTCAGTTGAAAGCAAAGCGTTCCTTGAGCTCAAAGCTAATCCGTTTTGTTCTCTTACAGTTGGACAGATTACAAGCTCGGTCTGAAAGTTTTTAATTTTTATTAATCTATCTATAATTCTAGTTTGTTGAAAATCTTTTTCTCCAAAAAAAGCTTTTGTTGGTTTAAATAAATTAAACAATTTAGAGACTATAGTACCTACTCCGCTAAAGTGGTTATTTCTATATTTACCCTCAAGTTCTTTATCTAGGTCTTGAAAATCAAAATTCTCTATTTTTAATTTATTTTCATACATCTCAGAAATTTCCGGGTTAAAAACAAAAATATTCTTTGAAATTTCGTAAATCATTTTTAGATCTTTTTTTATGTTTTTTGGGTAATTATTAAGATCTTGTTTGTTATTAAATTGAGTTGGGTTGACAAAAATAGTTACCCAAACCACTTCACAGCTCTGGACTGCTTTTTTTAATAAAGAGAGATGTCCTTGATGTAATGAGCCCATAGTTGGCACCAGTCCAATAGTTTTTTTTAAGTCTTTTGCTTTATCAATACTTTTTTCAACTTGAGACTTTAGAGTATATAACTGCATTTAATAAAACTTTAACAGTGTGTATGTGTATAAATATGAGGTAAATCTAACATAATTTTTGTAATTTTGCATTTCAATTTAATTGAGTCTAAAGAAAGGATTTTATGACTGGAAAAAAAGTACTTTACGTATCCTCCGAAGTTATACCGTATTTACCTAACAACGATATATCAACATTAACATACAGTTTACCTAAAGTAGTAAATAAAAATGGTGGCCAAACTAGAATTTTTATTCCAAAGTATGGCTTAATTAATGAAAGAAGGCATCAACTTCACGAAGTAATTAGGCTTTCTGGAATGAACCTTATTATTGATGATTTAGATATGCCGTTAATAATTAAAGTTGCATCTATTCCAAAGGAAAGAATGCAGGTGTATTTTATTGATAACGATGAATACTTTAAGAATAGATTACTTGACTCTGACAAAAAGAAAAAGTTGTATGATGATAATGACGAAAGAGCGATTTTCTTTGCTAAAGGNGTGGTTGAAACTATTAAAAAACTAAATTGGACTCCAGACATAATTCATGTTCACGGATGGATCGCTTCATTAATGCCTTTATACCTGAAACAATATTATAAAGACGAGCCTCTTTTTTCAAAATCTAAGGTCGTAACTTCGATATACGATAATGAGATTATAGGTAACTTAAACTCAGGCATCATTAATAAAATAAAGTTTGACGAGGTTGAAAGTGAAACTTTAAATGTTTTAAAGAATCCAACCTATGAAAATTTATATAAGTTATCCATAATGAATTCAGATGGAGTTGTCTTTGCTTCTGAAAACATTAAAAAATCCTATTTAGATGTTGCTGCCAATTCCAAAATACCTGTACTTAAATGTGGTTTTAAAGACGGATTTGAAAAAGAGTACATGAACTTTTATAACGACAAGATTTTAAACTAATTATTTTGAAAAAGTTTTACATCATACTAACACTATTAATAGTTTTTGTTTCTTGTAATAAAGATTACAAAACTGTAGGTCTTAATCTAATCGACAATAATGCATTTAGCACNAACCTTAAAGAAATNCCAGTTAATGTAAAAATGCGAAGTATTCCGCCTTATGTTTCCAACACGTTATCAACATTTCAAATAGGAGAATATAATGACAACCTTTACGGATCATCCAAAGTAAGTTTTTTAGGTCAAATTAATTTTGAGGATCCTAACTTAGTCTTTGGAGATTATAAACAATCCGATGAAGATAATCCAGATGATAATATTTCTCGTATTCCAGAATTAGAAACAATTAAAAATGTTTTTTTAGACATTCCTTTTTTTACTAATGTTGATGATGATGATAACGATGGTGTTATAAATATCTATGATGTAGACAGTACAGACCCTTACAGTGACTCTGATGGTGATGGCGTTTCAGATGCTGACGAATCTAATTTAGGTCAAAATCCTTTAGATGAAGATACAGATGGCGATGGAATTTTAGATGGAGAAGATACTGAATCTATAAATCCTTATGCAGGAAGAACTCTTTATGAACTAGATTCTTTGATAGGAAATACTGAAGCTACTTTTAAATTAAAAGTTAGCGAGTTAGATTATTTCTTAAGGCCTTACGATCCTGATTCAAACTTTGAAAAATTTCAAAAATACTACTCAAATAATACACTTCCTGAAAATTTTTCAGGTTACACATTATTTGATGATGAAGTAAAAATAGACTCTAATGAATTAGTGTTTTACAATGAAGATGATCCTGAAACAGAAGAGGATGACGAGTCAGAAGTTGTAAAAGAAAGGTTAACACCAAGAATTAGAGTTGAATTAGATCATGATTTTTTTCAATCAAAATTTTTAGATCAAGAAGGTTCCCAAGAAATTTCAAACTTAGATAATTTTAAGCTCTACTTTAAAGGTATAGTGTTAGAAACTTATGATTTTTCTGATCCACTACTTATGATTTTAAATTTTAACGAATCTGAAATAAGAGTTGTCTATGAATTTCAAAAATATAATAAGCAAGATACTCCAGATGATACTGCTGATGACACGGTTGATACTGAAGAAGCTCAGTTTTTATTTAAAATGGGAGGTGTTAAATTAAATTCATTCAAACATGATGCTTACCCTGGTTATGTCTACTCTGCCATCGCAGATACTATAACAAATCCAGAAAGAGTTTATTTAAAAGGAGGTCAGGGTGTTATGGCTGAAATTGAATTATTCAAAGATGACAATGGAGTTGATATCCTTGAAGAAATTAGATCAAAAGAGTGGTTGGTTAATGAAGCAAATATTTCAATGTATATTGACAAAGAGATGCTTTCATCCAATGGCGGAATTGTAGAGCCATCTCGACTGTATCTTTATGATTTAGTTAATAAAGCTCCGGTCATTGATTATTTTGTTGATAATTCAGCTGGACAAAAATCTTATCAAAACAAAGTAATTCATGGTGGTTTAATTGAACTAGATGAGGACAAAAATGGATTAATGTATAAAATTCGTATTAGCGAACATATTAAAAATATTGTTAGAAAAGATTCTACTAACGTAAAACTAGGTCTAGTAGTATCTTCTGACATTAGTAACACAATTAATATAGAAGTTGAAGATTCTGATTTTATGACTTTCACACCTCTTTCTTCTGCTATTAATCCCCTAGGGACTGTTCTTATTGGTCCAAGTCCAAGTGCAGAAAATTTTGATAAGAGAATGAGATTAAATTTGTTCTATACTGAAGTTAATAATTAGATGTTTTAGCTCTATCCGAGCTCCATTCTTTACTTAAAAAACTAGTTTTCCAATACACAAGACAGTTCATAAGAATACTCCTTTTAGTCGATGAAATAATTGATCCAAACAAAAGATNTACAAATCTTGAAACAATAAGTGTCAAATGAAGGCTTAAAGCATAAAAACTTTTGAAATGATTTTGAATGTATATATGAGAGGATTTTATAACTTCAGTCTTTGTCATTAAAGTAATAGTTTTGTTTTTTCTTGATGATTCTCCATGATAATGAATACATTTCCAATTATTGAATAATGACACTTTTAAGTTTAAGCGCTTAGCTCTTCGACATAAATCCATATCCTCATAATACATCCAATAATTTTCGTTCCATCCATTTAATTTCGCGAAATCAGTTTTTCTTATAAGAACAAATGATCCAGAAATCCAGTCCGGGAAAGAAATTTCTTCAGCATTCATTTTTTTATATGTCAAACCTCTAAATATTCTATTAAATATTCTTAAAAAACCAGTAATTGTCCATATGTCTAAAAACAATCCGTAGGCATTTGTGTTGCTACCATTTTGATTTAACTGCTTAATTCCAATCAATCTATGTTCCTTGTTTGAATTAGAATATTTAATTAAAGAGAAAAGAGAATTTGAATCTAAAATTGTATCTGGATTTAAAAATAATAACCATTTTGATTCTGCATGTGAAGCACCAATATTACATCCCCTTGCAAACCCTAAATTATTTCTATTTTCAATCCAATTAACTTGCTTGTATTTGTTTTGAAAATCTTTAAATTTATTGTCGTTAGAGAAGTTATCAACTACAATTATTTGAGTATTTATATGACATTGGTTTTGAATACTTTTTAAACACAATGTTAGTTTTTCCCAAGATTTATAATTTACAATTATAATTGTTAGGTCAATTATCATTATAGTTTTTTTCTTAATCTTGCTACAGGTGCTCCAAGCATTTCTCTATATTTTGCAACTGTCCTTCTAGCAATAGGATATCCTTTTTCATTGATTCTTTTAGTAAGCTCATCATCTGTTAACGGCTTTGATTTATTTTCATTATTAATGATATTTTGAAGTTCTTTTTTTATTTCAATTGTTGAAACTTCAACTCCTTTGTCATTTGTTATCCCTTCAGAAAAGAATGATTTTATTAGTTTTATTCCATAAGGAGTGTCTACATACTTACTATTAGCAACTCTTGAAACTGTGGATATGTCCATTCCAATCTTTTCTGCAATATCTTTTAATATCATAGGCTTCAAGTTACTTTCATCTCCACTTAAAAAATATTTATTTTGAAATTCCATTATGGTTTTCATTGTGATAAGTAATGTTTGATTTCTTTGATTAATAGCATCAATAAACCATTTAGCTGAATCAAGTTTTTGTTTAATAAATGTAACGGCTTGTTTATGACTTTTAGAAATATTTTTATTTTCCTGATAACCAGATAACATATTTTTATATTCGTTTGAAACAAAAAGTTCAGGCGCGTTTCTAGAATTTAAATTTAATGTGAGTTTATTTTCAATAATTTCAATTTTAAAATCAGGAATTATTGTTGAATTCATTTTTGTTGGTTCAGAAAATGCTGAACCCGGTTTAGGATTAAGCTTTTCAATTTGTTTTATTGCCTGTCTTAATTCATCTTCTGTGATACTAAGCTTATGAATTATTTTTTTGTAATGTTTTTTGATGAATAAATCAAAATTATTATTTAAAATATTAATAGCATGTATTGCCGAGCTTGACTCTTTTTTTCTTCTTAATTGAAGAATTAAGCATTCTTGCAAATCTCTTGCTCCAACTCCCGGAGGATCCAATAGATGAATTTTATTTAAAATTTTAGTTACGGAATTAATGTCTGTATAAATCCCCATCGTAAAAGCTAAGTCATCAACAATATCAACTATATCAGTTCTTATATAACCAGATTGATCTACACTCCCAACTAAAAATTCTGCAATTTTAGAGTCATCTTCATTAAGGTTAAAAGGGGTCAATTGTTTTTTTAAAAATTCATTGAAACTTATACCTGAAACAAATGGTAACGATTTTTCTTCATCATCATCACTATAATTATTAGTTTTTAATTTATAGTCTGGAATATCATCATCACTAAGATAGTCTTCAACGTTAAGCTCAGAATCTTCATTTTTTGGTTCTTGTTCATAGTCAGATTCAGTTTCATATAAATCCTTTTCATTTTCTTTTCCTGTTTCTAGGGCAGGATTTTCTTCAATTTCTCTTGATAGTCGATCTTCCAGTTCCTGAAGTGGAAGTTCGATCAACTTCATCAATTGAATTTGTTGAGGCGATAATTTTTGAGAAAGTTTTAATTGTAAAAACTGCTTGAGCATTTGCTTTAATAAATATTAAAAGTACAAAAAAACTTGATGAAGAATTATATACTAAAATTCGGCATTTTTTGGTGTTCTTGGAAATGGAATAACATCTCTTATATTTGACATTCCTGTAGCAAATAAAATAAGTCTTTCAAGTCCTAGTCCAAAACCACTGTGTTTAACACTTCCGTATTTCCTTAAATCAAGATACCACCACAATTCTTTTTCGTCAATATTTAGTTCTGAAATTCGTTCTTTTAACACATTTAGCCTTTCTTCTCTTTGGGAGCCTCCAACAATTTCACCTATTCCAGGAAATAAGATATCCATTGCTCGTACAGTCTTTCCGTCTTCATTCATTCTCATATAAAAAGCCTTAATTTTAGCAGGATAATCGTGGATAATTACAGGTTTTTTAAAATGTTTTTCAACCAAAAAACGTTCATGTTCACTTTGCAAATCAACTCCCCATTCATTTATTGGATACTTGAATTTTTTCTTTTTATTAGGCTTTGAGTTTCTGAGAATATCAAATGCTTCTGTGTAATTTATTCTCACAAAATCATTACTCACAACAAAGTTCAATCTCTCAATTAAATTAAGTTCATTTCTGTCTTTTAAGGGTTTTGTTTTGTCTTCGTTTATCAATCTTTCATTTAGAAAAAACAAATCTTCTTTACAATCATCCATTACATATTTTAAAACATTTTTTATAAAATCTTCTGCCAAGTTCATGTTGTCATCTAAATCACAAAATGCCATTTCTGGTTCAACCATCCAAAATTCAGCTAAATGTCTAGATGTATTAGAATTTTCTGCTCTAAATGTGGGTCCAAAGGTATAAACATTACCCAGCGCCATCGCCATACTCTCTGCTTCAAGTTGGCCAGATACCGTAAGATTTGTTTCTTTTCCAAAGAAATCTTTGGAATAATCAATTTGATTAGCGTTATCCAACCCTGCGTTATTTATGTCTAATGTAGTTACTTTAAACATTTCTCCTGCTCCTTCGGCATCACTTCCAGTTATGATGGGTGTATTTACATAAACAAATCCACTTTCTTTAAAGTATTTATGTATTGCGTACGATATGCTAGATCTGATTCTAAATATTGAACTAAATGTATTGGTTCTTATTCTAAGATGAGCATTTTCTCTTAAAAACTCTAAACTATGTTTTTTAGGCTGTATTGGATAATCTTCAGGGTCACATTTACCTAATATTTTAATTTCTGTAACTTTAATTTCAATTTTTTGTCCTTTTCCTAGGCTTTCAACTAAAATTCCAGAAATTTCAACAGAGGCTCCTGAGTTAATATTATTTAAAATTTCATTATCAGTGTTTTCAAAATCCACGACACATTGAATACTTTTGAATGTAGATCCATCGTTTAAAGAAATAAATCTATTGGCTCTAAATGTTTTAACCCATCCCTGAACTTTAATGTTTTTTGAAATGGGAGTGTTTAAAAATAAATCTTTAACTGTCATGTTTGAGTAAATGTTTAAATATCTGATTCAAATATAAAGTTTTGAATTGGTTTTTTATAAAATTAATCAGAGTCTAATTTTATTTTAGCCTCCTTCATATCTGTTTTATTGGATATGTTTTTTTCTAAGGATATTAAGAGCGAAGGTAACAGAACTAAATTAGCTAACATTGCAAAAAGTAATGTAGTAGAAACTAGTCCACCCAGTGCAATTGTTCCACCATAACTAGAGGTCATGAAAACCGAAAACCCAAAAAACAGGACAACAGATGTGTAAAACATGCTAATTCCAGTTTCCCTAAGGGATGAAAATACAGATTTTCTTATTTTCCAATTATTAGCAATCAACTCCTGTCTATATTTTACAAGAAAATGAATAGTATCATCAACAGATATTCCAAAAGCTATACTAAAAACTAGAATAGTTGAGGGCTTTATCGGGATATTTAAAAACCCCATGACTCCGGCAGTAAATAGAAGAGGAAGAATATTGGGAACTAATGAAATAATCACCATTTTATATGATCTAAATAAATAGGTTATCATTAATGAGATAAGAATAATTGCTAAAAAAAGAGAAATAAGTAAGTTCTTTATTAAAAATTTAGTTCCCTTAAGGTAGCCAAGTGTTTTTCCGGTCAGCGAAACATCGAACCTGTCTTCAGGGAAATATAATTCTATACCTTTAAGTAAACTTGCTTCAATTCCTTCCATTCTTTCTGTATCAATTTCACCAATCATTGTAGTAATTCGAGCTATTTGACCTGTTTCATTTATATAACTATTATTTTCTCCAAGTTTAAGTTTTGAATTTTTTAAGTATCCTGAAATGAAAGTGTTCTCTTGAGACGATGGTAATTGAAAATAATTAGGATTACCATTATAAAAAGACTGTTTTATATACTTTGAAATATTAACTACCGAAATAGGACTCGATAGCTCAGGAATTTTTAAAATATGTTCATGAAAATCATTCATTCTTTTAAGATTGGCGAGTCGAGTCATTCCATTTTTTCTTCGACTGTCTATCATTATTTCTAACGGAAGAACTCCCTTAAATTCTTTTTCAAAAAACTTGATGTCTCTAACAAATTCAGACTTTGCAGGCATGTCTTCAATTAAGTTTCCGGAAATTTCAATTTTGTTCATTCCAACTATACTTATACATAAACAAAGTATTGAAATTATAAAAACAGGAATTCTTCTTTTTTTAACTGTATTTCCTAAAAAATCAACAAAAGAGTTTAACCAATCATTATTTAAATGTTTTAAATGCTTTTTTTTAGGTAAGGGTAAAAAACTATAAATGATTGGGATTAATAAAATAGACAGTATAAAAATGACCATAATATTTATTGATGCAACTACCCCAAATTCTTTTAAAACCTGACTGTCTGTCAAAATAAATGTTGCAAATCCACAAGCTGTTGTAATATTTGTCATCAATGTTGCATTACCAATTTTTGAAATAACTCTTTGCAGAGATCTAGCTTGATTACCGTGCTTTTTTACTTCGTGCTGATATTTGTTAATTAAAAAGATACAGTTAGGAACTCCAATTACAATTATAAGAGGCGGTATCAAAGCAGTTAGAACAGTTATCTCAAACTGTAACAATCCAAGAACTCCAAGAGCCCACATTACTCCAGTAATTACAACAGACAAAGTAATTAATGTTGCTCTGTATGATCTAAAAAAGAAAAAGAATATAAAAATTGTAACACAAATAGCTATTATTACAAATTTCCCTATCTCATCCATAATATTTTGAGCATTCATAGTTCTGATGTAGGGCATGCCAGAGATTCTAACATTTAAATTGCTCTGTTTCTCAAATTCTTTTATTGAAGGAATAAAAATATTATTTACAAAATCTATTCGTTCAATATTATTAATTACTTCTTTATCTAAATATATAGCTGTTTGTATTGTTCCTGTTTTTTTATTGAACAAGATGTTTTCATAAAACGGAAAATCATTAAACAGTAAAGCTTTAAATTCAGTTATTTTTTTATTACTTGTGAATGACTCATTTTTCAAGGAATCAATCGTAAATTCTTTCTTTATTTTATCTTTTTTAATTATTGGAAAGTTTCCAACGTGTAAAACATTGTTAACCTCTTTTTTTAATTTAAAAGAATCACTGAGTTTTATCCAAGCATTAAAATTTGTTGTATCAAATAATAATGAGTCATTTACAGCTATTATTAATAGATTACCCTCTTCACCAAATACATCCACAAAATCATTATATGCTATATTAAAAGGGTGATCATTAGGCATTAGATTCGCTTCAGAATAACTGAAACGAATATTTTTCCATTGGGTTGAAAGGAAAATAGTATTAATTAAAACAAGAACTAATAAAAGAATTCTATTTCTTAAAATTAATCGAGCAAATTTTTCCCAACCTATGGAACTTTTTGATTTACTCATGGACTATTTTATTCAAAATATGTAGTTTAAATAGAAAGAATTTCTTTTTCTTTGGAAGAGAAAATTTCATCAATTTTAGAGATGTAATTATCTGTTAAAGTTTGAATTTCTTTTTCTGAAATTGCTTTATGATCAGTAGAGATTTCAATCTTTTTATTTCATTATTAGCATCTTTTCTAGAATTTCTAATACTAATTTTAGCATCTTCAATTTCAGATTTTGCAATTTTTACTAATTCTTTTCTTCTTTCTTCAGTCAAAGGAGGAATACTTATAATAATTGACTCTCCATTATTCATAGGGTTGAATCCTAAATTAGCAATTTGAATTGCTTTTTCGATATCTTGTAGTTTATCTTTTTCCCATGGTTGGACAGAGAGTGTTTGAGCATCTGGAGTGCTAATATTAGCTATTTGAGACAATGGAGTGGTTGATCCATAATAGTCTAACTTAACACTTGAAAGCATTGTGGGATTTGCTTTTCCAGCTCTAATATTTAGCAATTCTCTTTCAAGATGCTTTACTGCATTTGTCATTGATTCCTCGCATGCTTCAATAATAAATTCTAATTCTTCCAAAATTAATTTTTTATAGATGTACCAATTTTTTCGCCATTGATTATNTTCAATAGATTACCTGATTTATTCATATTAAAAACTATGATAGGTAAGTTGTTTTCTTGACTTAAAGTAAATGCAGTAGAATCCATTATTTTTAAATTCTTTTTTATTACATCATTGAAAGAAATAGTGTCATATTGAATGGCNTTTTCGTTTTTTTCTGGATCAGAATCATAAACTCCATCAACTCTAGTNCCTTTTAATATAACATCNGCATTAATTTCAATTGCTCTTAAAACCGCAGCAGAATCAGTNGTAAAAAAAGGATTTCCNGTTCCACCTCCAAAAATCACTACTCGTTTTTTTTCTAAATGTCTTACTGCTTTCCTTTTGATATAAGGTTCAGCGACTGCTTCAATTTTGATAGCGGTTTGTAATCTTGTTTGTACGTTTTCTTCTTCAAGNGCACTTTGTAATGCCATACCATTGATAACTGTCGCAAGCATTCCCATATAGTCACCTTGAACACGGTCAATTCCATTACTAGCAGCTGAGACACCCCTAAATATATTGCCACCTCCAATAACTACAGCAACCTCAAGGCCAAGCTCAGTTACAGATTTAATTTCTTTTGCATATTGAGCGATTCTTTTAGGATCAATTCCATAACTTCTGTCACCTAATAATGCTTCACCACTAAGTTTTAGTAATACTCTTTTATAAATCATTAATGTAAATATAGTTAATGATTACAATTAAATTAAAAAAAGAATAGTATTGAATGNTTTAAAAAATTAGGATAAACTAACTCTTTTAAAATCTGTAACAGTTAAATTACTNTCAACAGATTTAACATAGTTTGCAACACTTTGTTTATTATCTTTAATATAAGCTTGATTTACTAAGGTGTTATCTTTGAAAAATCTTTTCAATTTACCTTTAGCTATATTATCAAGCATTGCTTCTGGTTTGCCTTCTTGTCTAAGCTGATCTTTTGCTATTTCAATTTCTTTTTCAATTGTTTTTTGGTCAACACCATCCTCGTCAAGCGCTATTGGGTTCATTGCAGCTGCTTGCATTGCCACATTTTTCGAAGCCTCTTCGATACCTTCAACAGAGCTTGAAAATCCTACTAAAGTGGCAATTTTGTTTCCAGCATGAATATATTTTCCAACATATCCAGCAGAAACTTTTTCAAAGTTACCAATTACTAATTTTTCTCCAATGACTCCAGTCTGTTGAATTAACTTTTCACTTACACTCATAGAATCAATTTCACAGTTTAAAAAATCATCTAATGTTTCATGTGAAATAGCTAATTCAGCAAGTTCATTTGCTAAGGCAACAAAGGATTCGTTTTTAGCGACAAAATCTGTTTCACAGTTAAGGGATACAATAACTCCAGTAGAATTATCCGAACTAACTTTTGCAATTGCAGCTCCTTCAGAAGATTCTCTATCAGCTCTTTTAGCTGCAACTTTTTGCCCCTTTTTTCTTAAAATTTCTATAGCAGCTTCAGTATCGCCATTGGCTTCAACTAAGGCATTTTTACAATCCATTATCCCAGCTCCTGAAATTTTTCTAAGATTGTTTACTTCTGATGCAGTTATTTTTGTCATAATTATTCTTCTGTTTTTTTAGACACTCTAGTTCTTTTCTTTTTTTCTTTTACTTCAGTTTTTACTTCAGCTTTATCGTTTGATGATTCATCAGATTTTTTTGAACCTTCTTCTTTTTCCTTTTTAACTTCAGCAACCTCTTTTTCTTTTTTTCTTTCAGATAATCCTTCTTTNATAGCTGAAGAAACATGGCTTAAAACTATATCTATAGATTTAGATGCGTCATCATTTGATGGAATAGCGTAATCAACCTCTCTAGGATCACAATTTGTATCAACCATGGCAAAAATTGGAATATTTAATTTTTGAGCTTCACGAATAGCAATATGTTCTCTTCGGATATCTACAACAAATAAAGCACCAGGAAGTCTAGTCATGTCTGTTATCGAACCAAGATTTTTTTCTAATTTAGCTCTTAGTCTATCTATTTGTAATTTTTCTCTTTTAGATAAAGCTTCAAAAGTACCATCTTGTTTTGTTCTGTCAATTGCAGACATTTTTTTAACAGCTTTTCTAATTGTTACAAAATTTGTAAGCATACCTCCAGGCCATCTTTCAGTAATGTAAGGCATATTGACATCAGCAGCTGTTTTAGATACTAGATCTTTTGCTTGTTTTTTGGTAGCAACAAATAAAATTTTTCTTCCTGAGGAAGCAATTTTAGATAAAGCCGAAGAGGCTTCTTCAATTTTAGATGCTGTTTTGTAAAGATTAATAATATGTATCCCATTCTTTTCCATATGAATGAAAGGAGCCATATTGGGATTCCATTTTCTTGTTAAGTGTCCAAAATGAACACCGGCCTCCAGTAGAGGTTTAATTTCAATTTTTGTCATTTTTTTTAGTTTACGTTCCGTAGTATGATTAGCAATAAATTTTAAATTTATTTAGATGCTAAACTAACTTTCGCTAAGCGAAATACGACAACAGGTTAATTTCAATATTTATATGAACTGTGTAACAATAATCGAGTCGAATTAACGCTTCGAGAATTGGAATTTTTTTCTTGCTTTCTTTTGACCAAATTTCTTTCTTTCAACCATTCTCGGGTCTCTAGTTAAAAGGCCTTCTTTCTTTAGCGCTGGACGATTTTCTTCATCAATTTGGCATAAAGCTCTTGATATAGCTAATCTCACAGATTCTGCTTGTCCATTTATTCCACCACCATAAACATTTACTTTAACATCATAAGAAGAACTTGTTTCTGTTATTGCAAATGGTTGATTTACCTTGTATTGAAGAATNTCAGTTGGGAAATATTCTTTTAAAGATTTTCCGTTAATAGAATATGTTCCTTTNCCTTTAGAAAGATATACTCTTGCAACTGATTTTTTTCTTCTACCTATTTTATGAATTACTTCCATATTATTTTAAATCATTTAAATTTATCAACTTTGGATTTTGCCCTTCGTGCTTATGATTTTCACCAACATATACTTTTAAATTTCTAAAAAGGGCGGCACCTAATTTGTTTTTTGGCAACATTCCTTTTACAGATTTCTCAACTAATCTTGCAGGATCTTTAGCAAATAGTTCAGTAGCAGTTAATGACCTTTGNCCACCAGGGTATCCAGTGTGTCGAATATATTCTTTGCTTTCCCATTTATTGCCTGAAAGCGTTATTTTTTCTGCGTTAATAACGATAACGTTATCACCACAATCAACATGAGGAGTAAAGCTAGGCTTGTATTTTCCTCGAATAAGTTTAGCTATTTTAGAGCACATTCTTCCTAGAGCGTGTCCGCTTGCATCAACAATAACCCAGTTTTTATCAACTGTTTCTTTATTTGCTGAGATTGTTTTGTATGTTAAAGAATCCAAAATATTTAATTTTTTAAAAAAGCATTATACATGCCTTTAATTGGCCTGCAAATCTACAATAATAAATCAAATCTGCAAACCAGTAATTAAACAAATTATTAATGAGCTTCAAACCAGTTTGAACCAGTACCCATATCTACTTTTAAAGGGATTGTAATATCATATGCATTTTCCATTTCATTTTGAATTATTTCTTTCATTTCTTTCATTTCAGTATTATAAATTTCAAAGACTAATTCATCATGAACTTGAACAAGCATTTTAGATTTAAAATTATTGTTTTCTATTCTTTTTTGGATTTTAATCATTGCAAGTTTTATAATATCTGCAGCACTACCTTGAACAGGAGCATTTACTGCATTTCTTTCAGAAGCTCCTCTAACTATAGGGTTCCTTGAATTAATATCTTTTAAATATCTTTTTCTTCCTAAAATTGTTTTAACATAACCATTCTCTCTAGCAAAATTTATCTGTGATGATATATAATTTTTTAATTTAGGATATGCTTCATAATAGGAATCTATCAATTCTTTTGACTCTTTTCTTGATAAAGAAGTTTGATTACTAAGTCCAAACGCTGAAACACCATATATAATTCCAAAATTTACAGTCTTAGCGTTACTTCTTTGCTCAGAAGTCACATCATCAATATCAATGTTAAATACTTTTGCTGCTGTTGAGCTGTGAATGTCTTGATCATTTTTAAATGCTAAAATCATGTTTGGATCTTTACTTAAACAAGCTATTACACGTAATTCTATTTGGGAGTAATCAGCAGAAAGCATAGTATAATTTTCATTATTGCAGATAAATGCTTTTCTAATTTCTCTTCCTCTTGGATTTCTAATTGGAATGTTTTGTAAATTAGGATTATTACTACTCAGTCTCCCTGTTGAAGCTACAGCTTGATTAAATTCAGCATGAACTCTTAATGTATTAGAATTAATTTGTTTTGGAAGAGCGTCTACATAGGTGTTTAATAATTTTTGTAAAGATCTCCATTCAAGAACTTTTTCCACAATCAGATGTTCTGATGAAAGTTTTGACAAAATTTCTTCACTTGTTGAAAATTGACCAGATTTTGTTTTTTTTGGCTTTTCTACAATTTTCATTTTATTAAAAAGTACTTCTCCAAGTTGTTTTGGTGAAGCAAGATTAAATTCTTCATTTGAAATCTCAAAAATGATTTTTTCAAGTTCATTTAAATCTCTATGAAATTTAATTGAAAGTTCATTTAAAAAATATGAATTTAGTTTTATTCCGTTGCCTTCCATAACCAGTAATACTTTCAACAAGGGCATTTCTATGTCTTCAAAAAGATTTAATAATTCTCCGTTTTTTAAATCTTTTTTCAATTGATTGCTTAATTGAAAATTTAAATCCGATTTTTCCATACATATTTGAATTTCAGATTCGTTTTCTAAATCTGGAGAATAATTCAAATATGTTTGACAAGATGTTTTAAAATCGTGATTAAGGTCAGGGTTAACTAAGTAATGTGCTATTTTATTATCAAAATATTTTCCTTTAATTTTTATATCTAAATCACCTAAAAGTTTAAACTGATGTTTTAAGTCAAATCCAATAATTTTTAAATCTTCCCTCTCAAATATTTTCTTAATTTCGTTTAACGTTTGAGAATCTTTTTTTTCTAAAGTGATGAAGTAGCTCTTGTCTTTATTCCAACTAAAACTTAACCCAAAACTATTTTCTTTTTCTTGAAACTTAAATATTTCAAGTGAAATTTTATTTTGGTTTTTTAAGATGGATAAGGTTAGTTTTTTTGAAAGTTTACTTTCATTTTTTTGATAAAATTTAGATGAATTTAAAAAAGTGTTTTTTTCTTTATTTAAAGTAGTGTCTGATTGACCGGGAACATTAAATAAATCATATTGAATATCTTTCTTTTCGATTTTAAAAGTCTGTTCTTTAGCTAAATCTTCTTGTTTTTCCTCAACAAAAATTCTCTTAAAATTTTCTTTCATTCTGGTAAACTCCAGTTCCTCAAAAATTTCATAAACATTTTTATGATTAGGATTATCTAGTTTAAAGTCGACAAAATCATATTCAATAGGAACGTCCAGCATTATAGTTGCTAACTTTTTTGAAAGAATACCTTTTTCTTTATTTGCCTCAATTTTTTCTCTTAATTTCCCTTTAATTTCAGATGTATTTTCAAGCAATTTTTCGATTGAACCGTAAAGGTTTATAAATTTCTTAGCAGTTTTTTCGCCAACACCAGGTAAGCCTGGAATATTATCAACAGAATCACCCATCATGCCTAGAAAGTCAATTACCTGCTTAGGATCGGTAACTTCAAATTTTTGTTGAACTTCTTTTATTCCCCATATTTCAATACCATTTCCCATTCTAGCAGGTTTGTACATAAAAATATTTTCAGAAACTAACTGTGCAAAATCTTTATCAGGTGTTACCATAAAGACTTCAAAATTATTTTTTTCCGCATCTTTTGCAACTGTACCTATTATATCATCTGCTTCATACCCTCTTTTCATTAAAATTGGTATCCCCATTGCTTTTAAGATATTATGAATGTAAGGGACGGCAATTTTAATTGCGTCTGGAGTTTCGTGTCTATTAGCTTTGTATTCTTCAAACATTTCAACCCTATCACTAGACCCTCCTAAATCAAATGCAACCGCAATATTATCTGGTTTTTCTCTTTTAATTAAATCCAATAGTGAATTCATAAAACCCATAATAGCACTTGTATCCATTCCTTTAGAATTTATTCTGGGGTTTTTTATAAATGCATAATATCCTCTAAAAATTAATGCATAGGCATCAACTAAGAATAGTTTTTTTCTATTGTTCATATATATATATTATATATTTTTGACTTCTAATTTAAAAAAATATAATCTTGAGATGGTTATTTATTATCGTTGTTTTTTTATTAATTGAAATATACGCTTTTCAAGCCTTTAAAACATTAACTAAAAATAATTGGATAATAAAAATATATACAATTATAAATGTAATTGTATTTGCAAACTTCTTTTTCAGACTGTTTAATATATATTTTCAAAATTTAGATTATTCCGACATTTTTTATAATTATCTGTCTGTTCCATTTGCTCTACTCTTTACTTTATTATGTTTTAAATTGATTATTATTTCTTTTCTTTTCTTTGAAGATTTGATTAGACTCATAGAATCAACAATTAAATTCTTTTTTTCTAGTTCATCAGATTCTTTTTTGGTTCAAAGAAGAGAGTTTTTGAGTAAACTAGCAATTTTAGTTGCTTCTATTCCAATTCCATTTGTTATCCATGGTATTTTTAAGGGAAGATATAATTACAGAGTATTTAATTATGAATTAGAATTTGATGATCTACCAGATGATTTTGACGGTTATCAATTAACTCATATTTCAGATATTCACAGTGGAAGTTTAAACAATAGAAATAACGTTGAGTATGCGATAGATTTAATTAA
>JGI26117J46588_1000101_pt1 | contig 18266 bp, 19 predicted proteins | sample AOAMet_48_BLW_10_2_FD_46588 | JGI IMG/M metagenome (IMG submission 46588)
TTAATATTACCAGAGAATGAACCTGGCTCGTCCATTATGCCTGGAAAAGTAAATCCAACACAATGTGAAGCTTTGACACAAGTATGTGCTCATGTTTTTGGNAACGATGCAGCCGTAGGTTTTGCTGGATCACAAGGACATTTTGAATTAAATGTNTATAAACCTATGATGGCTTATAACGTCTTACAATCAATTCAATTACTTGGTGACGCTTCTGTTGCATTTAATGACAATTGCATTGAGGGTATTTTGGCTGATGAAGAGCGTATTTCATCATTAATGTGGGATAGCTTAATGTTAGTCACCGCATTAGCACCTGAAATTGGGTATGATAATGCTACAAAAGTAGCAAAAACAGCTCATAAAAACAAAACCACATTAAAAGAAGAAGCCATAAACTTAGGTTTTGTTGACGAGGCTACTTTCGATCGTGTTGTAAAACCAAACAACATGCTTGGACCAAAGTAATTTTTATAACAATAAAGTTGATATTTTAAATATATATTTACATCGATAATTAATGATTAAAATCAATAGGCCAAAAAAACATTCATTAACCCTTAAAGGGCATCGCACAAGTGTAAGCTTAGAAGACCCATTCTGGTATCAGTTTAAAAAAATTTCAGCCGAGAAAGGCATCGCACTAAATGTACTGGCTGCTGAAATTGATGACGCAAGGGGTATAGGTATAGGATTAGCATCGGCAATCAGGCTATATATTCTCGATCATATAATCTCAAAGAAGTAATTAAAACTTAACCAATAGCTGCAAGAAATGGTAGATTCTAATAACCAAAAAGATATAACAGAAAAACTTCCAGTTATTAAAGTGATACCAATAACGACCAATAGAACACCCATAGAAATTTCTACTTTTCTCATATGACGCTTAAACCGCGTCATAATTCTTATTGCCTTGTTTATAAACACTGCAGCTAGAATAAATGGAACTCCAAGACCAACTGCATACAATGCCATTAATATCGAACTCCGCGCAAATGATGCCTCTTGTGCAGCCAAGGATAATATTGTGCCAAGTATGGGGCCAATACACGGCGTCCATCCAAAAGCAAATGCAAGCCCAAGTATGTATGCACCAAAAGCATTACCTCCACGGTCTCCAGCATCAACTCTCAAATCACTATACAAAAATGGGATTTTCAATACCCCTATAAAATGCAAACCAAACAAAATAATGACCGCACCTGCCACACGACTAAACCAATCTTGATTTTGAAGCATAAATTGGCCAAGTGCTGATACAGCAATACCCAGCAAAATAAATACTGTTGAAAGCCCAAGTGTGAAAAATAGTGCACAAATCACAGTATGACGGCGCATATCCTTATTGTTTTCCATTTCTTGCATAGAAATTCCACCCATATATGCTAAATATGGTGGAACTATCGGTAGTACACACGGACTTAAAAAACTGAAAATACCAGCTATTAAAGCGATAACCATTGAAGGTAATAAACCAGCATCTATAATATCTATACCAAACATACTTAATAATACTCTTTTAAATGAAATTAACCACCCAATTTATGAAAACTATTTTAGAATTTTTAAAAATTTTAAGGAAACTTAAATATGAATTTTGATGATCATCTTAATGCAACTGGAGCGCTCTGCCCTATTCCAGTTTTGAAAGCACAAAAAAGATTAAAAAAATTAAAAAGTGGGGATATTCTAAATATATTAGCAGATGATCCAGCTGCTGTAATTGATTTTCCTCACTTCTGTTCTGAACAAGGCCATACATTAATAAAAATCGATGATCACAAGGATTTTAAAAGCTTCTTTATAAGAAAAACTTGAAATAATCACTTGTTTACCAATATTTTCACTATAAGGTATGCATTGTGCGCATACCTACGAAATACAAAATTTGAGAAAAGAAAATGGACTGGGATAAACTTAGAATTTTTCATTCTGTGGCAGATGTTGGAAGTTTAACTCATGCTGGAGATGTATTACATTTGTCTCAATCTGCAGTTAGTAGGCAAATAAGAGCTTTAGAAGAAAAACTAAACGTTACTTTGTTTCATAGGCATGCACGTGGATTGATCCTTACAGAACAAGGTGAGTTATTATATGAAGCAACCTCACAAATGTCTAAAAGACTTGAAACAGCTGAAGCTAGAATTCGTGATAGTGAAGATGAAGTTTTTGGTGAATTAAGAGTAACAACTACAACTGGTTTTGGTACGCTATGGTTGGCACCCAGAATTAACCGTTTATATGAACAGTATCCTGATCTAAATATTGATTTAATATTAGAAGAGCGCGTCTTAGACCTACCTATGCGTGAGGCAGATGTTGCTATCAGAATGAAAGAACCAAGTCAGGCTGATTTAGTACGCCGTCGCCTTATGAATGTAAAAATGCGCCTCTATGCCACACAAAAATACCTCGATAAACATGGCACCCCTACTAGCATAGACGAATTAGATGTACACCGACTGGTAACGCAAGGCCTCGAAGCAAGACAGGTCAATGAGTCAATTGCGTGGTTTAAACCAATACTTGAGCAAAACCACGGTTCAAACTTAACTTTAAACAATTATTTTGGCGTTTTGCAGGCTGTCTTGCATGATACAGGTATCGGCGTTTTACCTGATTATGTCTCTGATGAAGTACCAGAGCTTGTTCGTGTTTTACCAGAAGATCAAAGTAAAGAAATTCCAGTTTTTCTTGCTTTTCCAGAAGAGCTGAGGCACTCAAAAAGAGTTCAAGCTTTTAGAGATTTTGTTTTAGAAGAAATAAAAACGCATAGATTACATAAATCTGAAAACGTATAAATTTTTGATACTATTACAAGCTATGTCTTAATGGCATACCGGGTATGCAAAAAATACTACTAGTGCTGTGGTATCTATAAAACTACTTAAGCCACAAGATATTAGTAGAGCTTTTGTTCCTATAATCTTAACCTCCCTGTTATACTTTGGCCGAGCTCCTAGCTCGGCCATTTTTTTTGCAAACTTTTGTATAACAATTCATATATGGGTCTTTCACTCAGAGCAGTGAATGATTAAAAGTAATCAAAGAATCCTAACTAAGGCTTACTATGTCTATTGAACCTGAAATAACTCAAGAATTGATTGAAAATCACGGCTTAAACTCTGAAGAATATAAAAGGTTAACAGAAACCATTGGCCGTATTCCAACATATACAGAATTAGGTATATTTTCAGCGATGTGGAATGAACACTGTTCATATAAGTCGTCAAAAAAATGGCTGCGAACATTGCCAACTGAAGGACCACAAGTAATTTGTGGACCAGGAGAAAATGCAGGAATTGTCGATATAGGAGATGGAGATGCAATTGTTTTCAAAATGGAAAGTCACAATCATCCATCTTACATAGAACCATATCAGGGCGCAGCAACTGGTGTAGGTGGAATATTAAGGGATGTATTTACAATGGGAGCTCGTCCAATAGCAGCCATGAATTCCTTATCATTCGGGGAGTTTGATCACCCAAAGACAAAAAGTTTAATCAATGGTGTGGTTGAAGGCGTTGGTGGTTATGGAAATTGCTTTGGTGTCCCAACTGTAGGAGGAGAAGTTAGATTTCATTCAGCATATAATGGTAATTGCTTAGTAAATGCATTTGCTGCAGGAATTGCTAAAACTGATAGTATCTTTTACTCTGCGGCATCAGGTGTTGGCATGCCAGTGGTCTATTTAGGTGCTAAAACAGGTCGTGATGGTGTTGGTGGTGCAACAATGGCATCGGCTGAATTTGATGACACTATCGAAGATAAAAGGCCAACGGTTCAAGTTGGCGACCCATTTACTGAAAAACGACTGATGGAAGCGACTTTAGAGCTGATGCAGACAGGTGCAGTAATTTCGATACAAGATATGGGTGCAGCAGGTTTAACTTGTTCCGCTGTTGAAATGGGCGATAAAGGGAATTTAGGCGTAAAACTTAACTTGGAAGATGTCCCTCAACGGGAAGAAAACATGACAGCATATGAAATGATGCTTTCTGAAAGCCAAGAACGAATGTTAATGGTTCTAAAACCAGAACTTGAAAATATTGCTCGTGCAGTATTTGAAAAATGGGATTTGGATTTTGCAATAGTTGGTGAAACTATAGCAGAAGATCGCTTTCTTGTAATTCATAATGGAAAAGTTAAAGCGGATTTGCCTCTTAAAGCTCTTTCCGGGACTGCCCCTGAATATGATCGACCTTGGGTTGAAACTCCCAAAGCTAAAGAATTGAAAAATATTCCTGATATAGATCCAATAAAAGGTCTCCTATCAATTCTTGGAAGTGCGAATTATGGCTCTAAATCATGGGTTTATGAACAATACGATACTATGGTAATGGCAGATACATTAATCCATCCTGGTTCTGACTCAGGCGTTGTTCGTATACATGGATCAAATAAAGCCGTAGCTTTTACTTCTGATGTTTCACCAAGGTACTGTAAGGCAAATCCATTTGAAGGTGGCAAGCAAGCGGTAGCAGAAGCTTATAGGAATTTATCAGCAACCGGTGCAAAGCCACTAGCCACAACTGATAATATGAATTTTGGGAATCCAGAAAAACCAGAAATAATGGGGCAATTTGTTGGATGCATCAAAGGCATAGCAGAAGCTGTTTCTATCTTAGATATGCCAATCGTATCTGGAAATGTTTCACTTTATAATGAAACAGATGGAAGTGCTATCTTACCTACGCCAACAATTGGTGCTGTTGGTTTGTTAAATAATATTAATGAAATAATTCAATATAAACCAAATGATGGTAATGAATTAGTTTTAATTGGAATTACTAATGGCCATCTAGGCCAATCAGCATTGATGAAAGAACTATTTAATAGAGAAGAAGGCGATGCTCCAACAGTTGATCTTCATGCAGAAAAAATTGCAGGAAACTTTGTTCGAGCTTGTCACAAGCAAAAGCTTATAACTGCAGCACATGATATATCTGACGGTGGGATTGCTACCGCAGCTGTAGAAATGGCTATGGCAGCTAATATTGGTGTGTCTTTGATAGATGGTAATACTGGTTGGTATTTTGGTGAGGATCAAGGAAGGTACCTTCTCGCTTGTGAAGATAGTAATGCGCTTATAAAAGCCGCAGAACTTGCAGGAGTTCCAGCTCAAACTATAGGACGCTTTGGTAATGAAGAAATAAAGTTAGGTTCCGCAGTAATTAAACTTAACGATGTTACTGAAGTTCATGAAACAATATTAAAATCATTAGTAAACTGAGAATTAATTTGGAGAAACTTAATGGCAATTGAAGCTAGCGTAATAGAAAATTTAATTAGAGAAGCTTTTCCAGATGCAGATGTATCTGTGGACGGTGCTGATGGAGTTCATATGTCTGCAATTGTATCTTCATCTCAATTTGCTGGCAAATCCATGATAAATCAGCATAGAATGGTATTTTCTGCTCTTAAAGGAAAAATGGATGGCCCAAATGGCGAGCTACATGCTCTAGCACTTACAACAAAAATAAAAGAAGAGTAAAATTTTAAATCTTATATGCTTGCAACAAAAATCAACTATACTAAATATATAATAAATTATTAGGAAATAAAAATGTCTGATACAGCTCAATCAACGATAAAAGAAACAATAGAAAAAAATGATGTTGTACTATTCATGAAGGGCACATCTTCAATGCCTCAATGTGGATTTTCAAGCCGTATAGCAGGCGTATTAAATTTCTTAAACATCTCGTGGCTAGATATTAATGTTCTTGCTGATGAAAATATACGTCAAGGAATAAAAGATTTTTCAGATTGGCCAACAATTCCACAAATGTATGTAAAAGGCGAATTTGTTGGCGGCTGCGATATTATTACTGATATGATGCTTACTGGCGAACTTGATAAACTATTAGAAACAAACAATATAAAATTTGATAAAGATGCTGCTGACAAAGTAAGAGAAGCAAATTCATAGGAAGATTTATATAAAATAGAACTACATCTACCATTTAATTTCGTAGTTAATAATAATATACTTAACAATTAAGATAATCTCTTATTTCTAGAGAAGACTTTTTAATATCTACTATTACATAAAGAACAAATCTAGATTTACACTAGTGATTTAACCTTATTAAGCATAAAGCTTATTGTTGCTTTGGCTTCATCTATTTCAAGCTGAACAGTTTCTAGGTTTATTTGATTATTATCAGTGTCTTTATCAGATGATATATGTTGATTTGATATTTGAGATTTTAGATTTGAAATTTCCAATTCAGCGGCTTTTAGTTTTGTATCTAATATTGAATTATGCTTCGAAATTTCAGAATCTGGTGCTTCAGAATATGAGGCATCATTTCTCTTACTAAGCTTTTCTTCACTTGCAGCAGTACGATCTGCTAAAAGTAGCCCTGCCATTAGCAGCATTCTACTTTCTGTAATACGAGCTCCTGCACTTTCAAGCTTTTGGGCTTCTTCATCAAGCATCGCAGCTGCAGTTTTGAGATAATTTTCCTCACCTTCCTGACAGACAACATCAAATGATCTACCACCAATTTTTATTGTAACCTGTGACATATCTACTCCTCAACCAGATCTTTAAGTTGATCTAAAATATTTTGAACTTCATTAATATCTCTCTGGTGCTGATTTTTTAGCTCTTCATAGTCATTATCTGAAAGAGGCGCACTTTCAATATTTGATGTATCTGTGAATCCAAATTCAGGTTCTTTATCTTTAATTAATGACTGCTGCAATTCTTCAATTTGTGATTTTAAAATATTATTTTCATCTTTTAATTCTGATATCAAATTTTCATTTTCAAATTTATTTTTACTCAAATCTTCAATCCGATTTTGTATTGAACTAATAGCAATTTCAAAATCTTTTTTTAACACAGGTATTTGAGTCATTTCCGCCTCTTCCGTACACGAATCATTAATAGTAAGTACTTTTAATCATTTTATACGTTTTAATTAGAATATTGCACAAAAATAATAGTTTATAAGTGTTTGCAATCTTGACCGACCATACACACATATCATACGAGTATTACATACCTTAGCTGCTTGGAGACCATTGTGAACATTTCGGAAATTAAATCAAAACACCCAAAACATTGGAGAAATTCCTCAGCAATAAGAATATTAGCTGCAGATGCAGTTCATGCTGCTGCATCAGGGCATCAAGGAATGCCAATTGGAATGGCCGATGTTGCAACTGTTTTATTTCAAAATCATTTAAAATTTGATGCAAAAAACCCTGACTGGGCAGACAGAGATAGATTCATTTTATCAGCTGGGCATGGNTCAATGCTCATATATTCACTTTTGCATCTGACCGGTTACGAAGACATGACAATGGAAGAAATTAAAAACTTTCGTCAATGGGGCGCAAAAACAGCGGGCCATCCTGAATATGGTCACGCAAAAGGNATAGAAACAACAACTGGTCCCCTTGGACAAGGAATTTCAAATGCTGTTGGTTTTGCNATGGCAGAACAATCCCTTCAATCTCGATATGGNAAAAAAATCGTNGACCATTACACATATGTGATTGCAGGTGATGGTTGTCTAATGGANGGCGTTAGCCAAGAAGCNATTACANTAGCTGGCAAACAGAAACTTAATAAATTGATAGTAATGTGGGATGATAACAATATCTCAATTGATGGNGAAATAAATATTTCAGATATAACTGATCAACAAAAGCGTTTTGAGTCCGCTGGATGGTCTGTATTTGTAATTAATGGTCATGATCCCCATGAAATAGACATAGCACTTACAAATGCAAAAAAAAGCACAAAACCCTCAATGATAGCATGTAAAACTACAATTGCGGTTGGTGTAGAAGGTGTTGAGAACACGGCTGGTGGGCATGGCTATAACATAAAAGATCCACAACTTGCACAAATGCGTGAACTATATGAATGGCCTTATCCAAAATATGAAATACCGAACGATGTAAAAGATGCATGGCTCGAAATTGGATCTAAAGGTTCAATAGCTCGTAATGAATGGAATGAGCGTTTTTTAAATTTATCAAAGTCTAAACAAGCTGATTTTAACCGTGTTATGAATTTAGAAACCCCTAAAAAACTATCAGCTGCCATAAAACGCTTAAAGAAAGAAATTTCTGAAAATATGCCAAAAATGGCTACCAGGAAATCAAGCCAAACTGCTCTAGAAGTAATCAATCCAATCATGCAAGAAACAATTGGTGGTTCAGCTGATTTAACTGGATCAAACAATACAATTACTAAAGGAATGAAATGGTTTGATGCTGATAACCGCGATGGTCGGCATGTAGCATATGGTATACGAGAACATGGTATGGCTGCTGCAATGAATGGTATGGTATTACATGGTGGAGTTAGACCATATGGTGGAACATTTATGTGTTTTACAGATTATGCACGTCCATCTATGAGGCTTGCTGCATTAATGCAAATACCAGTTGTATATGTATATACTCATGACAGCATTGGCTTAGGTGAAGATGGGCCAACACATCAACCTGTCGAACATTTAGCCATATCTCGCGCAACGCCAAATACTTGGGTGTTTCGTCCAGCTGATACAGTTGAAACCGCCGAAGCTTGGGAACTTGCGGTTACTACTAAAACAACTCCATCAGTACTTTCTTTGACAAGACAAGGCTTACGAACAGTGAGAACAAAACATACAAATAAAAACATGGTAAGTATGGGTGCGTATGTTTTAGCTGATGCAGTAGCTAAGAGAAAAGTTATTCTAATAGCTTCTGGTTCTGAGGTGGAAATAGCTTTAGATGCCAAAACCCAATTGGAGTCTGAAGGTATAGGTACAAGAGTAGTCTCTATGCCTTGTATGGAGCTATTTGCAGAGCAAGATGAAACTTATCGTAGGCGTGTTCTTCCAGCCGGCCCAGTTCGCGTTGGAATTGAAGCAGCTGTTCAGCAAGGGTGGGATAAATGGCTCACAGGTGAAAGAGGCAAACATAACAAATCTGCTTTTATTGGAATGGATAGCTTTGGTGCATCTGCACCAGCTGAAGAGTTATATCTAAAATTTGGAATCACTGCTGAAGGCGTTATTAAAGCCGCCAAAGATCTCCTATAATAAAACAAAACAAAAATGTTACCGCTAACACATCATTTGTTAGCGGTAACATGTTGAAAATGTGTAATATTTGTCGATAATAACCTTTTAAATATAACTATTATCCTTTAAAAAACTAAACATACATACAAGATAATATCTTGTAATTCTTACGATGATCGGATGTTTAGATGACAATAAAAGTTGCAATTAACGGCATGGGTCGTATTGGCCGATCAACATTAGCAGCTATAATTGAAAGCGGCAGATCTGATATTGAAGTAATCTCAATTAATGCTCCTGCTCCAATCGAAACGCTTGTTCATTTAATGAAATATGACTCTGTTCATGGCCGTTTCCCTGGCGATATAAAAATAATTGGTAATAATATTGACGTTGGACGCGGCCCCATAGACATGCAAGCAACATATAACCCTGCAGAATTAAACTGGGAAGGTATAGATGTACTCTTAGAATGTACTGGCGTACATAATTCAAAAGAAGCATCCATGATCCATTTAGAAAATGGTGCGAAAAGAGTATTATTATCTGCTCCTGGAAAAAATGTAGATAAAACTATTGTTTATGGAGTTAACCATACCAACTTACAAAAAATGATTTAATAGTATCAAACGCCTCTTGCACAACGAACTGTCTAGCACCAATTGTAAAAGTATTGAACGATGCCATTGGTATAGAAAATGGAATAATGACAACTATTCATTCATACACAGGTGATCAACCAACATTAGACAAAAAGCACACTGATTTATATAGATCAAGAGCTGCAGCAATGAGCATGATACCCACTTCAACTGGAGCAGCTAAAGCAGTTAGTCTTGTTTTACCTGAACTAGCAGGAAAATTAGACGGATCAGCGATAAGAGTTCCCACACCTAACGTATCATGCGTAGATTTAACATTTCAAGCAAGTAGAGATACAAACATTGAAGAANTAAACGCAGCAGTAAAGAAGGTAGCAGAAACATCTATGAAGGGTGTATTAGATTATGATCCAGAGCCAAAAGTATCCATAGATTTTAATCATGACACTCACTCTTCAAATTTCGCACCAGCTCAAACAAAAGTTTTAAATAACCGTTTAGTAAGAGTGTTAAGTTGGTATGATAACGAATGGGGTTTTTCTTGCAGAATGGCTGATACTGCAATTGCAATGGGCAAACTATTATAAATAGTTACTTTAGACACAAAAAAATATTACTCTTGGATTAAAATATTCAAAAATAAAATAGTAATAACTGGAGATAGCGAATGGCATTACGCACATTAGATGATTTTAATCTAAAAAATAAAAATATTCTGATACGTGTCGATATGAATGTTCCCATTCATAATGGCCAAGTAACAGATTCCACTAGGCTTTCTCGGGCAGTACCAACAATACTAGAGGTGCTAGAAAAAGGTGGTAAACCAATACTTTTATCACATTTTGGACGCCCTACTCGTGGATTTGACTTAACAATGTCAACTCAGCAAGCCGTTACCGCATTATCAAATAGATTAAAAAGGCGCGTTCACTTTGCTTCATCATGTATTGGCGAAACTGCACAATTAGCCGTAAATACATTACCTGCTGGAGATGTGTTATTACTAGAAAATACCCGCTTCCATCAGGGTGAGAAAAAAAATGATCCTGAATTTGCCGCTGAATTAGCAAAATTAGGCGATATATTTGTATCAGATACTTTTTCCACTGCACACAGAGCACACGCGTCTGTTGAAGCTATAGCGCGTATAATGCCAAGTTGTGCAGGTAGATTGATGGAAGAAGAAATATCTAAATTAGAGAGTGCACTAAGTTCACCAAGAAAACCTGTTATGGCAGTAGTAGGTGGCGCAAAGGTATCTTCTAAGTTGCTTTTATTAGAAAACTTAATAAGTCCAATGGATAAAATTGTAATTGGTGGTGGAATGGCTAATACATTTTTAGCTGCTAAAGGATATAATATAGGCCAATCATTATGCGAACATGAAATGCAAGATACTGCGCGTTCGATAATGGAAAATGCAAAAAAAATGGATTGCGAAATAATATTGCCCATTGATATTGTTGTAGCAAAAGAATTTTCCGCAAATACAAATTGTGAAACTTTACCATCAGACTCCTGCCCAGCTGACTCAATGATATTAGACGCAGGTCCACAAACAGTTAAACTTATTCACAAACATTTGAATCATACTAAAACTGTTATATGGAATGGGCCTTTAGGAGCTTTTGAAGTTCCTCCATTTAATAAAGCTACAGACGCTGCTGCAAAGTATGTTGCAGAATTAACTCAATCTGGAAAAATATTATCAGTTGCAGGTGGTGGTGACACTGTTTCAGCACTCAATGGAAGTGGGTCTGCAGATAAGTTTACATATATTTCAACTGCAGGCGGAGCCTTCCTCGAATGGCTTGAAGGTAAAACTTTACCTGGGGTTGCAGTTTTAACATCTTAAAATAAATAAAGGGCAGAATAAAATATGGCGCATTATGAAAAATTACAAAAAATCATAAGTGGAAATGGCTTCATTGCTGCCTTAGATCAAAGCGGTGGATCCACACCAAAAGCACTGTTGCAATATGATGTAGACCAAAATTATTATACAAATGACACAGAAATGTATGATCAAATACATTCTATGAGAGCACGTATAGTTTCTTCACCATCATTTAATTCAAAGAATATAATTGGTGCCATATTGTTTGAAATGACTATGAACAAACAAATAAATGGAAAAGCATCTGCAACATATTTATGGGAAGACCTTGGTATTGTTCCATTTTTAAAAATAGACTCAGGCTTGGAACCTGAAGAAAATGGTGTTCATTTATTGAAAGATATTTACGAAATAGATAGAAAGCTAGAGGTTGCTGTTTCTAAAGGAATATTTGGAACAAAGATGAGATCAGTNATAAACTCAGCATCAGAAAAAGGTATCAATGAAGTTGTNGAGCAACAATTTAAGATTAGTGAACAAATAAATAAATATAACTTAGTTCCCATTATTGAGCCTGAGATAACCATATCAATTGCNGATAAGGAAAACGCAGAAAAAATTCTTATGAGATCTATTTTGAATAATTTAGATGAATTACCNAAAGATTCAAAAGTAATATTAAAGCTATCATTNCCAGAAATTATGAATTTTTACTTACCATTNCTTNATCATCCAAACGTATTACGTGTTGTTGCACTTTCAGGCGGATACAATCAAAGAAATGCATTGGATAAATTACGATGCAATAATGGAATGATAGCAAGCTTTTCAAGAGCCTTAACTGAAGGTTTAAGTATAAATCAAAACGATGATGAATTTAATTCAATAATTGATAAATCAATTCATGATATCGCAACAGCTTCAAAAATTTAAAATAAATACAAATTGATTCGATTAGGGATTCACAAACAGAATCACATCTGTCATAATAGCTTTAAGCAGGAATAAATATCTGCAACGAGGTGAGAATGGCATATAGACGATCACAAAAAGTTGGATTGAGCACAGCACTATTTTTTGCATTATTTTTAGCACTTACAAGTTACTTTGTTTTTGCAGCAATTCAGGGTGATTATGGCCATATTAAGAGAATACAGGTAGAGTCCGAAGAAAGACGTCTTGTTCTTCGGCTTGAGGCGCTAAAATTAGAACGCGAACAACTAAAAAATAAAACCTATAGATTGTCTGATGGTTATTTAGATCTTGATTTATTAGATGAACGTGTTCGAAAAGTATTAGGAATGGCTCGGGTAAATGATGTCATTATACGCTAAGTAATTGTATTTATACATATTAATACAAACTTAACATGCAAGACAATAATTTATAAATTCTGCGTGCCTTTTGCTTTACAATAGATTATAATAATAGTTCAATATTAAACCTTTTAAGGGATCTATCGATATGGCAAAAGCTAAAAAGAAAGCTAAAGCAAATATATCAGCCGATGAATTGCATAAATATTATCGCGAAATGTTATTAATTCGACGTTTTGAAGAAAAGGCTGGGCAATTATACGGCATGGGCCATATAGGTGGATTTTGCCATTTATATATCGGACAAGAAGCTGTTGTCGTCGGACTTGAAGCAGCTGCAAAAGAAGGCGATAGCAGATTAACTTCATATCGTGATCATGCCCATATGCTAGCATGTGGCCTTGATCCTAAAGGAGTTATGGCTGAGCTGACTGGTCGAAAAGATGGTCTATCTAAAGGTAAAGGCGGCTCTATGCATATGTTTAGCAAAGAGAAAAAGTTCTATGGAGGTCATGGAATTGTCGCCGCTCAAGTCCCGATCGGAGCTGGATTGGCTCTAGCCAATAAATACAGGGGTGAAGATACTGTCACTTTTACATATTTTGGAGATGGTGCAGCAAATCAAGGGCAAGTCTATGAAAGCTTTAACATGGCGGCTCTTTGGAAACTCCCAGTGATTTTTGTAGTAGAAAATAATAGATATGCTATGGGAACAAGCCTTCAACGCGCAGCCTCTACTCCTGATTTTTATACTAGAGGAGAAGCATTTGGAATTGCTGGAGCAGTTGTAGATGGAATGGATGTGTTAGCAGTAAAAGCCGCTGGCGAGCTTGCAGTAGAACACTGTCGCGCAGGCAATGGTCCCTTTGTATTAGAGGTAAAAACTTACCGGTATCGGGGCCATTCAATGTCAGATCCAGCTAGATATCGCTCTAAAGAAGAGGTAAAAAATGTTAAGGATAATCAAGATCCGATAGACATGGTTAAAGAAATGTTGATCCAAGGTGGCCATTCTACTCAAGATGACCTTAAGATAATTGATAAAGATATAAAGAAAATCGTTCAAGAGTCTGCAGATTTTGCAATCGCAAGCCCAGAACCTGACCTAAACGAACTTTACACAGATATTTTGGTTTAAGGAGTAGAACCTATGACAATCAATATCCTTATGCCCGCATTATCACCTACTATGGAAGAAGGCACTCTAGCAAAATGGTTAGTTAAAGAAGGTGATATCGTTCAAAGCGGTGATATCATGGCAGAAATTGAAACAGATAAAGCTACAATGGAATTTGAAGCTGTGGATGAGGGAACAATTGGTAAAATCTTAATTCCAGAAGGTACTGAAAATGTNACCGTTAATACTGCCATAGCAATTTTATTAGAAGATGGTGAAAACCTTTCAAATCTTAATGAAGTATCTTCACCAGTCGCGGCTGATAAATTAGAAAAAACAATAACTTTAACAGAAAATGTAATTTCTAAAGATATTATCGAACAGTCAACAAAAATATCAAATAAATATATTGAATCAGAATTAATACCTGATGGAACAACATTTACACCNACTACAGTTCGTGATGCATTACGAGATGCAATGGCTGAAGAAATGCGATCAAATGATAATGTATTTCTTATGGGCGAAGAGGTTGCAGAATATGAAGGTGCATATAAAGTTTCTCAAGGGCTTCTTGATGAATTTGGGGACAAACGTATCATTGATACTCCCATTACTGAACANGGATTTGCTGGTATTGCTGTAGGTGCTGCATTTGGTGGCTTAAATCCCATTGTTGAGTTTATGACTTTTAATTTTGCTCTACAAGCAATGGACCATATCATAAACTCTGCTGCAAAAACCCTTTATATGTCTGGCGGACAAATGGGTGCTCCTATGGTATTTCGAGGTCCAAATGGAGCAGCCTCAAGAGTTGGTGCTCAACATTCTCATTGCTTTGCTGCTTGGTATGCTCAAATTCCAGGACTTAAAGTAGTCATGCCATATTCAGCAGCTGATGCAAAAGGTTTATTAAAATCAGCCATTCGAGATCCTAACCCTGTAGTATTTTTAGAAAATGAAATGTTGTATGGGCGTACTTTTGAAGTACCTGATTTAAAAGATTTCACAGTACCAATTGGGAAAGCAAAGATTTGGCGTGAAGGTTCTGATGTCACTTTGGTAAGTTTTGGGATTGGAATGCAATATGCACTTGAAGCCGCTGAATTATTAGAAGCAGACGGCATATCAGCTGAGGTTATTGATTTGCGGACTATAAGGCCAATAGATTATGATACATTGATTAATTCAATAAAGAAAACAAATCGCTGTGTAACAATTGAAGAAGGATTTCCTGTTGCCTCAATAGGCAATCATCTTTCTGCAGTAATAATGGAACGTGCATTTGATTACCTAGATGCACCGGTAATTAATTGCACAGGTAAAGATGTACCAATGCCATATGCAGCAAACCTTGAAAAGCTTGCTCTTGTCACTACACAAGAAGTGATAGAAGCCGTAAAGCAAGTAACTTATAAATAGGAGAACAATTATGCCAATAAATATTCAGATGCCGGCTCTTTCTCCTACAATGGAAGAAGGCACACTTGCAAAATGGTTAGTTAAAGAAGGCGATACAGTTGAAAGTGGCGATGTGATGGCCGAAATTGAAACTGACAAAGCGACAATGGAATTTGAAGCCGTTGATGAAGGTGTTATTGGAAAAATAATTGTACCAGAAGGATCAACTGGCATTAAAGTAAATGAAATAATCGCCATTTTGTTAGAGGATGGAGAAGATTCTTCAGATATCGAAACTAATGACGCTGAAAATAAACAAGATGTGGTAGATATCATTAAAAATGATGAAAAAATTCCAGTCGTAAAATCAGAAAAAACTGGTTTAAGCTCATCAAAAGAGAGAATTTTTGCAACACCATTAGCTAGACGCATAGCTAAATCTACTAATGTAGATCTAGCTAATATAAAGGGATCTGGGCCTTATGGACGAATTGTAAAAGCTGATGTTCAATCAAACAATGTCAACGCTTCAGAAAAAACGCCCATAACTCAAATAACAAGTTCTGTAACATCTGAGACAATAAAGACCATGTACAAAGATAGAGAATTTGCTGAAATACCACTTGATGGAATGCGAAAAGTCATAGCAAACAGACTGACTGAAGCAAAGCAAACAATACCTCACTTTTATCTTCGTAAATCTGTTAATTTGGATAAACTATTAATTATCAGATCTGAAATGAATGCTGGATTGATAGATCAAGGCATAAAAATATCTGTGAATGATTTTATAGTAAAAGCAAGTTCACTTGCTTTACAAGACATACCACAAGCAAATGTAGTTTGGGCTCAAGACCGAATATTACAAATGACGTCTTCAGACGTTGCTGTTGCAGTTTCTGTTGAAGGCGGATTATTTACTCCAGTTATATTTGATAGTGAGAAAAAGACACTGTCATCATTATCCTTGGAAATTAAAGATCTTGCATCTCGCGCTAGAAAGAAAAAACTTTCACCAAACGAGTATCAAGGTGGTAGTTTTGCTATATCTAACCTCGGGATGATGGGTGTTGAAAATTTTGACGCAGTTATAAATCCTCCACATGGATCAATTCTTGCAGTTGGAGCGGGTACGAAAAAACCGATTGTAAAAGAAGACGGAGCAATAAGCGNTGCAACAATAATGTCATTAACATTGTCTGTTGACCATAGAGCTATTGACGGAGCACTAGGTGCAGAATTTTTAGCAAGAATAACACATTACTTAGAAAATCCTTTAACTATGTTAGTTTAATAATATTCTATTATTATAAAGCCTCTTCACAACCTTCAAAAAATTGATCCATTGTTTGAGAAGGCTGGTCGCAGCCAGCCTCTCCAACAATTAATGCGGGCACTCCTGCTACAGTTTTGCAAGGTGGAATATCTTTTAAAACAACAGAACCAGCTGCAATTTTAGAACAGTATCCTACAGTAATATTTCCCAATATTTTAGCACCAGCACCAATCAAAACACCATCTTCGATGGTAGGATGCCTATCCCCATCAGCTTTACCAGTTCCGCCAAGCGTAACTGAATGCAACATTGATACATTATCACCAACACGAGATGTTTCACCAATTACAATTGAATGAGCATGATCTATCATTATACCACAACCCAAAACAGCCCCTGGATGTATATCAACGCCAAATACTTCCGAACANCGCATCTGAATGAAATATGCAATTTCTTTTCGATTATTTTCCCAAAGCCAGTGAGAAATTCTATAAGCTTGTAATGCTTGGTAACCTTTATAAAAAAGCATTGGTTGCAGCATTTGATGGCAAGCTGGATCACGATCAAAAACAGCGACCATGTCTGCTCTCGCAGACAAGGCGATCGAGTCATTAACGGATAAAACTTCGTCAACAATTTCCCGTAAAATTTGCGCTGGCATTTCTTCTGAAGATAATTTTAATGATATTCTATAACTAAGAGCTTTTCTAAAAGTACTATGGTGAAGTATNGATGAATGTACCATTCCCCCCATTAAGGGTTCTGCTAGTATTAATTTAGAAGCCTCACTTTTAATTCGGCCCCAAACAGGATCTACACTTTGAAGGCTTTTTGATGGATTAGACATTGTATTCTTCCAAAGTTTTAANAAATATTATGTTTCTTTAATCTAAACATCTTCTTGAAGCTAGTGTTATTGAGTATTTTCTTAATGATAGATTTATGTATTATTCCTGATTATAAGAGCTAATATAGCTTTATTTAGTGTTTATTTTATTTTAAAATTAATAAGTCTAATTAGGTGTTCGAAGTGTCAAATATTCAAGATTATAAGTGTTTTATAATTCATTTAAAGCGGGCAAAAAATCGCAAACCATATGTTGATGATATAATATCAAAATTAAATATGACATCAGAAATTATAGATGCTGTTGATGGTAGGTTACTAACTGATAAGAATATTTTAAAACATTATAGCGAAACACCCTTATATAGCCCCTCATATCCATTTAAGGTCAATAAAGGTGAGGTTGGGTGTTTCCTAAGCTTCAGAAAAGCTTGGCAGAAAATAGTAGATCAAAAATTATCTGCTGGATTAATATTTGAAGATGACGTTAGTTTAAATCCTGATACTTTCAATGAAAGTCTGACTTCAGCTTTAAAATGGATAGACGAATATGGTTATATTCAATTTCAAGTAAGAGATATTCCAAAAAACTCAAAATCTATAAAGTCTTATCAGGGAATACACCTTCTAAAACCAATGCCGACTTTATTACGATGTTCTGCCCAATTAGTTAGCTATTCTACGGCAAAAAAACTTTTGGAAATTACAAAAAAATTTGATAGGCCAGTTGACGGTTTGTTACAATTACATTGGAATACTAAAATAAATATTACCACTATATGTCCATCAGGAGTAACAGATAATACACAAGCTTCTGGTGGCA
>JGI26117J46588_1000102_pt1 | contig 18160 bp, 15 predicted proteins | sample AOAMet_48_BLW_10_2_FD_46588 | JGI IMG/M metagenome (IMG submission 46588)
GTGCGGATGCTTGCGATTCTTACATGAAATCCATGTTTAGCGATTGGCAGGCGCAAGGNATTACCTCGGTCCTGCATGAGAAGCGGGGGGGGTATTCGAACAACACCAAATCGATGTACGGGCTGGCCAAGAAGGTCGAAGAGCGCGGGGTTCGGATTATCTCTGGTGTCGAGGTGAAGGGTCTGACAAGCGAAAGCGCCAGTTCTAGCATCAAATCTGTTGAGACATCCCATGGCACGCTATCTTGCGCGCATGTGGTTGTGGCGCCCGGTCCCTGGGCCCGAGATTTCTGGGATATGCTGGGCATGCCCAAAAAGATCAGCCTAAAAGATTTAACGGGAAAGATGCATCACGACATCGATATGTGGCGATTCTGGCAACTTGAAGAAGGCGTTTTGCAATTGCCGCCTGAGGTGCTGCAAACCAATGATGGCAAAATACCACCGGTGATACATGTCGATACCGATGCCCCGCTGCACTCTTGCGTGGATGGCAGCGTAATTACCGAAGATCTGTGGGGCATTTATTACAAACCTGATTGGCATTTTAACGGTATTCAAGGGGGCGCCTCGCCCTATAAAGTGGATACGCCGGTTGAGCGGGTTGCAATTGACCCTTACGGCCCCTCGTCTCCTGAATTTGTGGCCTCTGACGGTTTTGCTCATATGTGGGTCTCGGCCTTGGCGCATTGCCATCAGCGCTTTGAAGGCATGATGGGTAAATATCACCGTGAAGCATCCGGTGGCATCGGCTGTTTCACCGCCGATAGCTTTCCGGTTTTTGACCATTTTCATGAGAATGCCACGCTGATTGCGGATAGTAATCATGGGTGGAAAATGCTGGGCGTCGGACATTTGATCGCCGATGAAGTGCTTGGCGAAAAGCAGAGCTTGTTAGAGCCTTTCCGCTTTGATCGTTTCGAAAAAGGAAATCTGCACCCAGTATCAAACAGCCCATATCCTTGGAGTTAGTGGCTGGTGAAATCAAAAATATAAAAAAAGGCAAAAAAATAAAGATATAAAAGGGGAGAATTAAAGTGGCCGAAATGGACCTTGAACGTTTTGTGGAAGCGCCTGGGCGCGATGCGAAGATCAAAGAAGTGCGTAAGATGATCGATTCCCTCGGCATCGAATATCTGTATCTTCAGTTTGTCTCTGTAACCGGAAAAATTATGGGCAAAGGCATTCCCTCNGATCATTGGGAAACCGTTGCTAAAAAAGGCTTTCAGCTGGTTTATGGCGCAACCGTCAACTTGTTCACGGATCGCGCGGGAAATTATATGGGATATGGCCCCGAGGCTGCGGAATTGGTTGGTATTCCCGAGCCTGAGACGTTTATGCAATTGCCTTGGGCACCGGAAATTGGACGGTTTTATTGCACTTTGTTTCGCAACCGCGAAGAGAAAGTGGATCCTGGCGCTTATTTGACCGCAGACTCTCGGGGCAATCTGCGCCGCATGCATGAAGAATTTAAGGCCAAGCATGGGCGCCAGCTGCGCATCGGCACCGAGCCCGAAATGATGTGGCTGAAATTTGACGAGAATGGCAAGCCAAAAGACGGATTTTCAAAACCTTATTGCTATCACATTGATCAATTTGAAAGCCTGCGCCCCGTGACCATGAAGGTTATGGAATACACTCGTAAAATGGGTTTGGATATGATTCAGGGCGATCATGAAGATGCGCCTGGTCAGCTTGAATTAAACTGGATGTTTGATGATGTGCTGCGCAATGCCGACCGTCTGACAACCTACCGTCAGATCTGCGCGCAAGTGGCGCGCGAGCATGGTATTTTTGCATGCTTCATGACGAAACCGTTCATGGGCGTGTCAGCCTCTGGGTGCCACCATAACATGTCGCTCTGGCGGGGCGGCGAAGATCAGTTTGTCAAATGCGGAAATGATCCGGATAACCTGCCGGGCATGCGTGATAATTACATGTATGTAAAGGGCGGCAGCAACACGTTTATGCCCGATGATGATGATCCGCAAATGCCGGGCGCCGAAGGGCTGGTTGCGATTGGCGGCGTGGTGAAAAACCTGCAAGCGTTGACCGCGATTGGTTGTTCGACGGTGAATTCTTACCGCCGCTTGTGGGATACGGGCTTTTGGGCGCCGGTATTTGCCGATTGGGGCTTCCAAAACCGGACCACGGGCTTGCGCGTCTCGGCGCCGGGCCGGTTCGAATATCGCTCGGTGGATTCAATGGTCAACCCGTATTTGATGGGCACAACATTACTGGCCGCAATGGATGATGGGATTGATAACAGCATCAGCCCGGGCGAGCCTGAAGAGCGCAATATTTATGAGGCGATCAAAGAGGGCAAAGAAGTCAAGAAATTGCCAATGTCTTTGGGTGAGGCGCTGAGCTATCTCGAGCAAAGCGAAGTGGTGCGCCGCGGCATGCCGGGCGAAATGTATCGTTTGTACCATGAATATAAATATGACGAATGGGCCCGCTTCATGTCCACGTCAACCGATTGGGACAATGAGATGTATATGGAGTGCTTGCCATAAGGCATTTCCAAAATTGTAATGCGGCGGGCTAACCCCGCCAAACTTCTGACGCAACCCGATGGAGGTGGGATGTAATATGTGTGGTATCGCAGGATTAATTCATAAGGGCAAAAGCTCGAATGTGGGGGGGGAGATGACAGCAATGTTGCAGGCCCTCAAGCATCGCGGGCCGGATTCGACGGGCTACGCTGTCTATGGCGAGCCAACCGAAGGCGATTATGTGCTTCGTTTGAAAGTGGCGGAAGCCGAAGATATGGCCAAAGGCCGTGGCATTCATCAGGTTTTGGCGGATCGCATCACGGAGGTGGAAGCGATCATGCAAGAGCATGGCGTGACGGTGAAAACGAAAGAGCACGCAACCGAATATGCTCTGCGCTATCTGATTTCCCATGAGGGGGATACCACCGCACTGGCCGAGCATATTGAAGAAACCGATGGCGTTGAAATTTTATCGCTTGGAAATGGCCTAGAGCTGATCAAAGATTTGGGCGATGCGTCAGATGTGGCCGGGCTTTATGGTCTGAATGAATTTAACGGAACGCATGGCATTGGCCATACGCGGATGGCAACCGAGTCGGATGTGGATATTCGCTCCGCGCACCCCTATTGGGCCTTTCCCTATAATGACGTGAGCGTTGTACATAACGGACAAATCACAAATTATTGGATTATGCGCCGCCAGATGGAGCGCAAAGGCCATCGCTTTATGTCAAATTGTGACAGCGAACTTTTGGCTGTTTACACTGCGAACAATTTAGCAAATGGCGTAACGCTTGAGCAATCATTGCGCAATTCAATCGAAGAAATTGACGGCGTCTTTACCTATTTGGTCGCTACCAAAGATCAACTGGGCATGGCCAAAGATACGATGGCTGCAAAGCCATTGGTGCTTTACGAAAGCGATGATTTGATCGCTATGGCATCAGAAGAGGTCGCTATTCGGGCCATTCTTCCCCAAGAAATTGACACTTACGATCCCTATGATGAGGAGGTACGCGTATGGCAAGCCTAAGCGATACTGAACTAAAGCAAATGAGTCAGGAAGAGCGGGTGACCGCGCTTGGAATGCGCACCGAGGCACTGACGGGAAAATCGCTTTACATTGAGTTTGATCCGGATGCGGAAGAGCGCTTCACATACCCTTGGGCGCCCGAAGTCGATTACAATAAGCGCACCGANCTTGATACAGATGAAATGACCACCACCGAGGTGAATTCCAAAATTCGGGCCCTCATGGCCGAAGGCTATGGCACGATTGTGCTGAAAAATCCGCGCGGAAAGCATTCGCTGGGCGTGGGGATCCTAAGCCGGTTGAATTTNATTATTGAGGGCTCNTTGGGCTATTTTGGNGTTGGGTTGATCGATGGCCCGAATGTGCGCATCAACGGGCGCGTGGGCTGGTCTTGCGGCGAAAATATGATGGCTGGAACGATTGTCATTGAAAAAAACGCCGGTTCGACCTTTGGCGCTGCGATCCGCGGCGGGGATCTGGTCTGTCGGGGGTCGGTTGGCTCTCGGACCGGTATTGACCAAAAAGGCGGTACGATACTTGTCGGTGGTGACACGGGGGCTTTATCGGGCTTTATGATGCAACGCGGTCGGATGGTTGTGTGTGGAAATGCGGGTAAAAACCTTGGCGATTCAATGTATGACGGCACCATTTTTGTGGGCGGTAAGATTCAATCGCTTGGAGTGGATGCAATCGAGGCGGAATTGACTGACCTTGATCGCGACTGGCTCACCGCAAAGCTGACCCAATATGGCATGATGCCCGATAAGGGTGTTGACCATTTTACAAAGATTGTCGCTGGGAAACAGCTTTGGAACTACGACAATCTTGAACCCAATGAAAAGAAAATAATTCTGTAAGTCTAAGGAAAGGATAATACCTATGGCTGACGGTGATATGCCAAGAAAGAAAGCGCTGGATCGTGATGTAAACCGCATCGGTGACAGCTTTGTATTCCCACCCCGTGTGATGGATGACATCCATATCAAATCCGAGCTTGGACGCTATCGGATGCGCGGCTTCTCTTTGTTCAAGAAAATTCCCCACTGGGATGATCTAACCTTCTTGCCGGGCACGTTGACGCGGTTCGTGATCGAAGGGTATCGCGAAAAATGTGAAACCAAAACGGTGATTGGTCCCCGCGCAAAGCGTCCGCTTGAGCTGGATATTCCAATCTATATCACAGGGATGAGCTTTGGGGCGCTGAGCTATGAGGCGAAAACCGCGCTGGCGCGGGGCGCCACAATGGCGGGTACCGCAACTTGCTCGGGTGAAGGGGGGATGATCCCGGATGAGCGCCGCTATAGCTCAAAATGGTTTTATCAGTGCATTCAATCGCGCTACGGGTTCAACCCAAACCACTTGGTCTTGGCGGATGGCTGCGAGTTTTTTATCGGACAGGGCTGTAAAGTGGGCCTTGGTGGGCATTTGATGGGGCAAAAAGTGACCGATCAGGTGGCTGAAATGCGCTCATTGCCCGCAGGCATTGACCAACGTTCACCCGCGCGCCACCCTGATTGGCTAGGCCCTGATGATCTGGCGCTTAAGATTCAAGAGATCCGCGAAGCCACAGATTGGCAAATTCCAATCCAGTTAAAACTGGGCGCGGCGCGGGTTTATGATGATGTTCGTATGGCGGTGAAATGCGATCCAGACTCGATTTACATCGATGGGATGGAAGGCGGCACAGGCGCCGGGCCGCATTTGGCNACCGAAGACACAGGGGTGCCCGGAATGGCCGCGATCCGTCAGGCGCGCAAAGCCATCGATGATCTTGGCAAACGCGGCGAAATCAGCTTGATTTATGCAGGCGGCATCAGAAACGGTGCCGATGTTGCGAAAGCCATTGCGCTGGGCGCAGATGCGATCGCCATCGGGCATTCCGCGATGATGGCCTTGAATTGCAACAAGGATATCCCGGAAGCCAATTATCCCGAAGAAATCGGTGCAGAGCCCGGATATTGCTACCACTGCCATACCGGGCGCTGCCCTGTTGGCGTGGCGACGCAAGATCCCGCGCTGCGCACCCGTCTTGATCCGGATGAAGCTGCCGAGCGCGTGTATAACTTTTTGCACACGCTGACGATCGAAGCGCAGCTTTTTGCCCGCGCCTGCGGCAAAACCAATCTGCATAGCCTTGAGCCTGAGGATCTGGCCGCGTTGACGATGGAAGCCTCTGCCATGGCAGGCGTTCCTTTAGCTGGCACGAACCACACTGTGGGCGTCGAAGATTACCACCATCTCTAAGGAGGAGTTACAATGGCTGGAACACAATATCGCGGATCTGAAATCAAAGACGTCAATCAGTTTTTGAATGATGCTGATGGTTTGGAAAGCGAACGCGAAAAAGAAATTGGTCAGCATATTGGCTATCGGTATGATGTGAACTTGGTGCCCGATAAAAGCCGGATCACGCCCTATTTAGCCAAATATATGGAAATTATGGGCTGGGATGATCTGAACTGGCTGGAAGATATTCATATGGGCTATGAAGAGGGCGCGCCGGCGGTGTTTGACCGCAACAATAATGGCTGGGTGCGTATCCCCAGCAGTATTGATCTGCCGGATAATCAACAGGATCGGGATATGATTGCACGCGAATTGCTCTTGAANTTTCAGATGTCTGATCGCCATCCTTTGGCCAATCTGCGCAAAGCCTATATGAAGTTTTAAGGTCTTGCTGCGCCCGCTGAATATTGCATGTCTGCAAACGCATCCCAAAGCCTCGATATCTGAGGCGATTGCGGAGGCGATGCCACTGGCAGAGGCAGCTGCAAAAGCGGGCGCAGAATTTATTTTTTTGCCCGAATATTGCGGTGGATTGGCCAGCGAAGGCGCCGCGCTGCGGCCCCCCGTTGCACAAGAAAAAGACCACCCGATGCTGCGGGTGTTTCAAGCTTTTGCACAAAACTATCAGGTTTGGGTTATGTTGGGCTCGATCGCTGTAACCGCGCCTGATGCAAAAATACTAAACCGTGGCTACATCATTGACTCCGCAGGTAATGTTCAAAGCCATTATGATAAAATACATCTGTTCGACGTAGAAATTTCGGAACAAGAAGTATATCGGGAAAGCGCGCATGTCACGCCCGGCGCTGCGGTTCAAGTGACGCCCGCCTGTGGTATGCAGTTGGGCCATACGATCTGTTATGATCTGCGGTTTCCAAAACTGTTCCGCGATTTGGCGCAAGCAGGGGCAGAGGCGATTGCGGTGCCGGCCGCGTTTGTAAAGAAAACAGGGCAGGCGCATTGGCATGTTCTCAACCGCGCGCGGGCGATTGAAAATGGATGCTTTATCATCGCCCCGTGTGCGGTAGGGCCTATTCCGGGGGGGGGTGAAAGTTACGGTCACAGCTTGATTATAGACCCTTGGGGGCGGGTTTTGGCTGATGGCGGTGAAGATCAGGGCTTTATTCAAGCCACGATTGACCTCTCTCAGGCGCGGCGGGTGCGCTCAAAAATTCCAAGCTTAACGCATGACCGGGCGTATAGCCTGCAGTCGGCAGAAATGACAGAAAGATACCAGGATCTATGAGTTCAGTTGCATCCCTTTTGGGCGATAGCTACGCCAACCACCCTTTGAAAGACCGGTTTTTAAAATGGCAATGCCATTGTCGGCAAATGATGATGCGTGATAATATGGGCCGCCCGGATGCCACAATCATGCCCGAAGTTTATTTGAAAGACGACGCGCAAGCGATGGGAACCATTATCACCATTATGAACAAACTGCCGGCCTATTCTGAAACACCCGAGATGCTGCATATGGCGCGTAAAACCAACGATCCTGCGCAGCGCCGCAACCAAGCGATCCAATATTTTTCCGCAACCTTTTACCAAAAGCACAAACAGTTTTCGGATATCTTAACCTCGACATTTCCGCCCCATTCCCCAGGGGCGGCCAAAATTAGGAGCGCGGAAACCTGTCGTCTGGTTTTTGCAGCCTATGCGCAAAGCTTTGAAATTCGGTGTAAAGTCTGGAAACTCACCCCCAAAAACCTTTTGAATCAATCGACAATCGCGCATAATCGCTTGTTCAACCCAGAGCTGCCGGGCAATACGATTGTTTTGGGCTTTGAACCGGATTGGTCAAGCTCGCAAGAATTGAAGGTTTGAAAAAAGCTATGGCCTACGGATATGTGATTGCGCAAATCAACATTCATGACCCAGAAGCCTACGCCACCTATGTGAAAATGGTTCAACCCACTTTGGATCTTTTTGGTGGTCAGTTTTTGGTACGGGGCGGAAAAGCCCGCAGCTTTGAAGGCGCGCCGCCGGGAGATCGGCATGTTATCATTCAATTCCCCAGCTATGACAAAGCGATGAATTGGTATGCCTCGGATGCCTATGCGCCAGCCAAGAGGCAAAGGCTCTCTGCCTCATCCAGCGTTCAAACCATCGTTGAAGGTGTTCTGTAAGCCCCTTTATTGGAATCTGCACATCGGNTTTTACGCAGTTTTTANTTAAAGCGTTGAGGCGTTTGGTTGCTGATATCTTTGCCGGCTCGCAGATACTTCCAAAAGCCAATTTTCAACCCGATCGCGCTCTGGAAAACTAGGGCCATCGCTTGCTTTCAGCAAATAATAGCCATGATCTGTTCTGGCCGAAATGTTACCCAATGGTCGGATAAGTTTGTTATCTTCAAGCAGATGATCTACCAAATGGGCCCATCCAAGCGCAATTCCCAATCCGTTTACGGCAGCTTCAATCGCAAGAGGATAGGTGTTCAAGCTGACTGTTTCTTCAAATTCAGCCACCGCGTGATGCATCAAATCAAACCAAGCGCGCCAGGTCATCCACTCGGTATGCATGGTGTGAATGCCGATTAAGGAGCTTTGCGACATTGCGGCCAATGTGGTGATGCCGGGGTTTTTCCGCAAAAATTCCGGCGAACAGACCGGGAATATTGTTTCGCCAAATAATAACTCTGCCGAATAGCCTGACCAATGCCCATTGCCCCGTAAAATTGTTAAATCGACATCTTCCGCCAGACATTCATCATCGTCATCTGAGGACAGTAAGTTGATGTTAACTGGTTCGTAAAGCGCGTTGAAGCGCGGTAATTTGGGCATCAAATAAAGCCCCGCCACCGAGTTGGTTGCCGCGATTGTCACAGCATTGTTTAACGTGGCTTCCAGCAGGTTTTGTGAGAGGGCTCGCAACTGATCAAGCAAGGGTAAAATATCATCAAAAAACCTTTGCCCACGCGGGGTTAGGTGAATCGAGCGGTGCCCGCGATTGAATAAATTTATTTTATAATGCAGCTCTAAAAGCCGAACTTTCCTGCTGATGGCCGTTTCGCTGATGTTCAGCGCTTTAGAAGCACCTGCAAAACTGTTGTTAACCGCCGCAGATTCAAATGCAAGTAGATAATCTAGGCGTGGTAATACATTGTTTTTATTCATTTGTTTTGACCAATCATAGTTTAATTTAGTGAAAACGAGAATGGCGTTAGCGTAACCTTGTCTGAGATATATTGCCACTAATTTTTAGACCCTAAGCCCATAAAATCTATGTGCGGAAAACGTGACCAAATTTGCGAAGCTATGGGCATGCCCGAATTCGGGTAGAGCCAACCAAAAAAATATATCAGGGGGAAAAAATGAATAAATTTACTCGGAAGGTTGCAGCTGGAGCCATGTCGTTAGCGGTCGGTTTTTCAGCTGGCCAAGTATATGCGGCGGATTCAAGTAAGCCCATCGTTATACCCACTCACAATTGGTCTAGTCAGGTTGTGATGGCCTATGTAATCGGCGGTATTTTTGAAAGTATGGGGAATAACGTCGATTATGTTCCCGCCGATACGCAAGCTGTTTATGAAGCCATTCGTAATGGTGATGTGACGATTTCGCACGAGGTCTGGCAATCCACGTTTGGAGCTTCTTTTTACAATGCAATGGCAAAAGGAGGTATAATCGACGCCGGGACTCACGCGGCCATGACGTTAGAGGAAATGGGAGTTCCACAATATGTAATCGATGATAATCTTTGCCCAGGTCTTCCAAATTGGGAGGCTTTGAAAGATTGTCATGAGGTTTTTGCAACTCCGGACTCTGGCGGAAAAGGCCGCTGGCTTGAGGGTCCGCAGAGTTGGCATGGTAACCAAATGCCAGAACGTCTTGCAGGGCTTGGTTTGGACGACAAATATATGGTCAAATTTGCCGGATCTGCTGACGCAATCTGGGCAGAGCTGGCATCAGCAAAAAAAGAGGGAAGAGGCGTAATTACTTTTAATTGGACGCCTAATTTCACCGATGCTGATGGTTTTGTTTTTATTGAATTCCCGCCATATTTTGATGGATGTCGCGTAGGGGATGGAGGTGACGGTGCTTGTGGTTCTCCAAAAGGTTGGCTGAAGAAAGCGGCGAATTATAAGTTTCCTAAGACACATCCGGCTGCATATACGGCATTTACAAAAATCTCCTTCACATCAAACCAAATTGGTCAAATGGCCGCTTTAGTTGATATTGATAAGATGAGCCACCAAGATGCGGCTAAAGCATGGCTTGCCGCTAATGAAGAAGTTTGGAAGCCATTTACGCAATAGTTTAGTTTGGCTTCGCGTTTCAACTAGCTTTAAAACAAAGAAGGTTGTGCGCTTTCAGCGGATTTGTCTGCAAGCGCACAATTTTCGAGTTGAAAAGAGCAAGTGTGGGTCAGTGCTGTCGCACAGTATATCTTGAATTTATGTGGTTGAATGCGGAAATTGGATCCTCTGCCGGCGACCTAACAGGAAATAAAAATGAATCATCCCAACGTCCAGGCTACTGACAACCGTCCAATAATTAAATGTGAGTCAGTTTATAAAATATTCGGTGAAAATTCTAAGAGGATGCTTCAACAAGTAAATGGACAGGTCGATACAAAGCAGTTTCAAGCTGCCGGCTTAGTTGTAGGGGTTAACAATGCCAGCTTCGAAGTTTCAAAAGGAGAAATGCTTGTAATAATGGGGCTATCGGGCTCTGGAAAATCAACGTTATTGCGCTGTATTTCACGACTTTCAGAGCCAACTTCGGGCCAAATATTTATAGATGGCGAAGACCTAGTGGGAATGAGCCCGCGAAAGCTGATCGAATTACGCCGAAATAAAATGGGGATGGTTTTTCAAAACTTTGCTCTGTTGCCACATAAAACCGTGCTTGAGAATATCGCGTTTCCATTGCAAGTGAAGGGTCAGACCACGGCTGATAGTATAAAACGTGCTTTGGAAATGGTAGAGCTTGTTGGCCTGGCAGGTCGAGAAAATTACTTTCCAAGAGAGCTTTCTGGCGGTCAACAACAAAGGGTGGGTATCGCTCGCTCGCTCGCGGTTGAACCAGATATTTGGTTTCTTGATGAACCATTTTCAGCGCTTGACCCCCTTATCAGAAAAGAAATGCAAGATGAGTTCATGCGTTTGCAGGGCGTGCTGAAAAAAACAATTCTCTTTGTTACGCATGATTTTAACGAGGCGTTACGTCTCGCGGATCGGATCGCAATTATGAAAGATGGGATAATTGAACAGCTTGATACCCCTGCTAATATCGTTCTGAACCCAGCCACCAGCTACGTGCAAAAATTTACTGAAGAAGTACCGCGAGAAAAAGTACTGAAGATAGAGGCGGTAATGGACCCACCGTCTGAACATGCCACTGATGCAACGTTCCAAATCTCAAAAGACGCGATTATTGAAACAGTGGCTGAAGCCGTACTTTCTGCAAAGAACCCAGTGGATGTCGTGGATGCGCAGGGAACCATTGTTGGCTCGGTACAAGCATCAAAGGTAATCCGTGTGCTATTCGGCAAAACTGTTACCAATCGGGTTATGGAGTAAGCTGAGAAGATGGTAATGATAATCCGCAATTCCAAGCTTGTTCAGTTTGTAATTCTCTTGATAATATTTTTCAGTCTTTATTTTGGAATAGAGGCCGCTGATGACAATATATTGTGGCGCTTTCCTGCCCTGATTGCTGGGCTTCCAGGTGCAATAAATGTGTTTGTCGAGCATTTGATGTATGATTGGATGCCGATACAAATTTATGATCCTGAACTCGACGATTACGAGGACTCAGCTTTAATTAAAGAAATCACAAGAAGCTTTTCTCGTGCAGTTCTCTTTTTTATAGAACTAATCCGTGAGCTACTTCTCGGGGGTGTAAAAACTATCGTAGCGTTCACGAGCTGGGATTTTGTGGGAGAGAATGACTGGGCGGTTTGGCCCGCTTTACCCTGGACATTCGTTGCAGGAGGCGCTGCATTTTTAGGCTACACATTGAAAGGCAAAGGTTTAGCTTTTTTGGCGGGTAGCTCTGCCGCCTACATAGCTATTTTTGGTCAATGGGAGCCCGCGATGGAGACTTTATCCTTTGTCTTAGTCGCAGCGCCAGTTTCATGTTTTTTAGGTTTGGTATTTGGGGTCCTCTGCTTCAAAAGCCGGTCAATAGAAATTGTCATGATGCCGTTATTAAACATTGCTCAGACAATGCCTCATTTTTCCTATTTGGTGCCCGTCATGGTCTTTTTTGGCGTGGGAGATCATGCTGGGGCCATCGCGACTATTATCTTTGCCACGCCTCCTATGATACGTCTCACCTTGCTGGGGCTTAAAAGCGTACCGCCGGAGGTTTTTGAAGCAGGTATGATGAGCGGCTGCAATGATTATCAGATCTTGATGCAAGTTCTCATTCCCACTGCGAGAAGAGATATTTTGATCGGTATCAACCAGGTTATAATGCAATGTCTGGCGATGGCGGTTATTGCGTCATTTATCGGTGCGAAAGGCTTGGGTTTCAATCTTCTTCTTGCGCTGAACCAATTACGTGTTGGTCAAGCATTAGAGCTTGGGATTTGCATTGTATTGATAGCGGTGGTTTTGGACAAATTATCGCTGGCATGGGCCAATAAGCCGGTGGATTATTTTGCGGATCGAGGGATCTTAATCCGCCATAAAAATATTCTGACATTGCTCGGAATATTTTTGATCAGCGTTCTGTTTTGTGTTTTTGGTCGTTATGCATTCAGTGAAGAGGTAAACTACCTCTACCTGATCCCCCATAATCAGGGAATTACTACAGAAAATTTCTGGCAAGCCGGTGTCGATTGGATGGTTGAGCATTGGTATCAAGGTCTTCAGGGATTTAATACAGCACTTATAAAAGGCGTTTTGATGCCTATGAAGGCGGCTTATCTCGGCATGCCGGTGATTGCGACCTTCGTGCTAATAATGGGTGTGGGATATATTATTGGGGGACTAAAATCAGCTTTAGTGGTGTGTGGGTTTTTGATGTTTATCGCACTGACTGAGTGGTGGGATCGAGCCTTAATCACTGCTTATATGGCATCATTTGCGGTAATCGTATCTGTGAGCTTAGGAGTGTTAGCAGGCACGTTGGCCGCACAACATCAAAAAGCGAGTAAGATGATCTTACTGGTTTGCGATACGTTTCAAACATTTCCATCGTTTATTTACCTGATACCTGTAATAATGCTTTTTGGTGTTACTGACACATCCGTTCTAATCGCGGTTATCGTTTACGCGACAATACCAGCAACTCGCTATACGGTTGAGGGGCTCAAAAGCGTACCTCAATCGTTGCATGATGCAGGCTCAATGTCAGGCGTGAATAAAATGCAAAGATGGTTAAAAATAGAATTGCCAATGGCATTTCCTCATATAATGCTTGGGGTCAACCAGACTGTCATTTTTGCTTTATTTATGATAATTATCGGAGCGATGATTGGAACGGATGATTTAGGACAATACATCCTAAAAGCTCTTTCTGATAAAAATGGAACCGGAAATGGCCTCATGCTAGGCCTGTGCGTCGCGTTTATCGGTTTATCCGTTGATCACTTAATTCTGACATGGGCAAACAAGCGCAAAGCGTTGCTTGGTTTAGTATAGGGGGCTGGAATGAATACACCCGTTTTATTTTCAACACCCGAAACAAAAGCAGGGGTTCGCAAGCCCGGTATGATGGTTTTGCCGCAAGGGGTTGAAAGGCATCCCGTGCCCGGAGGGGGCAGCCGTGCCGTACCAATTTTTGCGGGTGATCAGATTACGCTGCAAGATGTGGAAGGTTTGCAACCCATTGAAATGGTATTTTTTGGGCCCGACAAACGATCAGATGCCGCGATGTTGGGGGCCAAAGGCGGGCGCAGCCCAGAGGGGTTGATTGCCGCGCTTACCGGGCACCCATCTGGTAAAAAAGTAATCGCTGCGCTTGAGAAAACAGGGTTTTCAATCGCCGATGCCGATGCCAGTCTCGTGTTTGAAGGCGGCTCGCGCGCGGGAGAGACGGCAAGTTTTCAGGCCGTATCGGATGGATTATTGATCATATGCGCCGCGGGTGGCGCGATGGATGCGCATCAGCAATGGGCCCCAAGCGATGTGGTGTTGTTTATCACGCGGATTAATAAGCGGCCCTTGAAAGACATGTCATTGGTGCATGACCCACTGGCCGACCCTTTGGTGAGTTTGCATATTCAACCAGGCGAGGCAAAACCTTATGAGGTGAAGGCGGGGGAATATATTCAAGTTTTAGACGTGCAGGGCAGAGAATGCAGCGATTTTCAAGCCTTTTCGCGCCGCGCTTTGGACGCTGGATTGGAGCGCGATATCGATCCCACAACCACGCGGTCTTTGATGGGGGCGCTTTACCCCAAGCCAGGGCTCTTGGCAAAATACTTTAGCGTTGATCAGGAACCTTTGGTCGAGATTATCCAAGACACGGTGGGCCGCCATGATACATTTGGATTGGCCTGTACCGCGCGGTATTACGAAGATCTTGGCTATCCGGGCCATGTCAACTGTTCGGATAATATCAACCTTGAAATGCAGGCCTATGATGTGCGTCCGCGGGGCGGCTGGCCAGCGATAAACTTCTTTTTCAATACGATTTTAGACGAGACCAATGCGATTTCGATGGATGAGCCTTATTCGCGGCCCGGAGATTATGTTTTGATGCGGGCGCTCACGGATTTAGTTTGTGTTTCAACGGGTTGTCCTTGTGATGTTGATCCAGCAAATGGCTGGCAGCCAAGCGATATTCAAGTCTGGACCTATCGCGAAAATGAAGATTTCAAGCGCTCGATTGGCTGGCGCAAAACTCCGGGGGCTGATGTGGAAGAAACGAAAAAAACTGGGTTTCACGATTGTTTTGCCCGCCATACGCGCAATTTTGTGGAATATGCCGGATATTGGCTGGCGCAGGACATGATGCATCATGGCAGCATAGCTGAATATTGGGCCGCGCGCGAAAAAGCGGTTATTATGGATCTATCGCCGCTTCGAAAATATGAAGTGACGGGCCCTGATGCCGAAGCGCTGATGCAGCTATCTATCACGCGGGATGTGAAAAAAATTCCGGTCGGCGGCATCGTCTATACCGCGATGTGCTATGAACATGGTGGTATGATTGACGATGGCACGTTGTTTCGCTTGGGGGATACCAATTTTCGGTGGATCGGCGGCAATGACCAATCCGGGCTTTGGCTGCGCAAACAAGCCGAGGAGCGTGGCCTAAACGCATGGGTGCGTTCTTCCACGGACCATCATTGCAATGTGGCGGTGCAAGGGCCGTTGTCGCGCGAAATTCTGAAAGATGTGATTTGGACGCCCCCCGCGCAGCCCACTGTTGAAGAGCTGCAATGGTTTCGCTTTTCGATTGGCCGGATTGGCGGCTTTCATGGCCCCTCCGTGGTGCTCAGTCGGACCGGATATTCTGGAGAGCTGGGCTATGAGGTGTTTTGCCATCCGAAAGACGCAGAACAGGTTTTTGACGCGATTTGGGCCGCAGGTGCGCCGCATGGGCTTACGCCTTTTGGGCTTGCTGCGCTTGATATGGTGCGGATTGAGGCTGGGTTGATCTTTGCTGGCTCGGAATTTGATGATCAAACCGATCCAATGGAGGCAGGCATTGGTTTTACGGTGCCTTTGAAAAGTAAAACTGATGAATTTATCGGCCGCGCAGCGCTCGAGCGGCGCAAAGCCCATCCGCAAAAGAAACTTGTCGGGCTTGAATTGGAGGGCGGTGTTGTGCCAACGCCGGGCGATTGTATCCATATCGGGAAGCCACAAGTGGGCGTTGTGACCTCGGCGATGCGCTCGCCTGTTTTGGGCAAAGTGATTGCTTTGGCACGGGTAGATTTGGCCCATGCCGAGATTGGCACTGAGTTGGAAGTTGGGCGGCTGGATGGGGACCAACTGCGCTTACCAGCTAAAATTGTTGCATTCCCGCATTTCGATCCGAAGAAAGAGCGGGTGAAGGGCAATTATGAGGGCGTGCGAGGCGGGTGATCAACGCCAAAGCGCCTTCGGGCGGCCTATCCTGCCGCAAGCGCGCTGCGGCCTGTGAGATGCGCGCTGGTATGTGGCTGGTACAGTTCTTTGGCCATACGTGCGCAGGGGTGAATGGCTCTGATCTGCCATTTGAGCCGTCGATATGAGTTGCACGCAAGACCGCCAAAGCCTGCGCAGCATTTCTTGGTTGTGTTTTTTAAATCTATGATAGTGGCGCTGCGCGCTGGCGGCTTTGTATTTAGGTTTCCCCAGTAAAACGCACCTTTCCGATATAGGCAAGGTTGCGGTTCCGCTGAGCATAGTCAATGCCGTAGCCGACCACAAATTCATCTTGAATGCTGAACCCGATCCAATCGGCTTGAATATCTACTTCGCGCCGCGACGGTTTGTCGAGCAATGCGATGGTTTTCATCCGCGCAGGGTTTCGCGAAGCCAGCAGGCCGGTCACATGATGCAGCGTAAAACCGGTATCCACGATATCTTCCACAACCAAAACGTCTCGATCCTCAATTGCCCCGCGTAAATCTTTTAGGATCCGAACTTCGCGCGAGCTTTCCATTCCGTCGCCATAAGAAGAGGCTTCCAAGAAATCCACCTCCACGGGCAAATCAAGCTCGCGGACCAGATCTGCGATAAACACGAAAGAACCGCGCAGCAAACCAACCACCACCAGTTTATTGGTGCCCGAAAATTCATCTCGGATTTCCCGGCTTAAACTCTCAATTCGGGCCGCGATTGACTTTGCCGAGATCATTTCATCGATGACATATGGACGCTGCACGGCAAAACCCTCTTGATTTTCGTGTCCTACATTACTTAAAGAATGCCGACTGTCACGTCAAAAAGAAGCGAAATGCCAACTCATCAAGAAACAAAAATTTTACCCTACAGCGCCGAGCAGATGTATTCACTGGTGGCGGATGTTGCTGCTTATCCAGAGTTTTTGCCTTGGTGTTCGGCGGCGCGTCTGCGCTCGACTGTGCTCGAAGGTTCCAGCGAAATTCTGGAAGCTGATTTGGTAATTAGTTTTAAAGTGTTTCGCGAACGCTTTGGCTCGCGCGTCACTTTATGGCCGGCCGATCTTAAAATAGATACGGAATATCTTGATGGCCCTTTTAAATACATGGTGTCAAATTGGGAATTTCGCAACGTGGAGGGCGGCTGCGAAGTGACTTTCTTTGTTGATTTCGAATTCAAAAATGCGATCTTGCAAGGCATTATTGGCGTTGTGTTCAACGAAGCGATGCAGCGCGTTGTGCGGGCGTTTGAGCGGCGCGCCGCTGATTTGTTCAAGGCGTGAAAAAAGGCGCTCTTCCTAAAAAGCGCCTTTAAACTTGGTATCGNTATAATAAGCTGTTTAGCTGTTTAGCTGTTTAGCTGTTTAGCTCATAGGCGCGTTCGCCGTGCACCGACAGGTCAAGCCCATTGCTTTCGGTTTCGGCATCGACGCGCAGCGGGAAGATCAGGCCAACCAGTTTGATCAGGATAAACGTTACAACAAGCGTAAACACACCCACAATGAGCAACCCGCCCAGCTGCGCGGTCCAGCTGCCTTGTCCGAACAGAGCGATCATCACCGTGCCAAAAATTCCTCCTACGCCGTGTACGGCAAAAACATCCAGCGTATCATCGATATTGAAAATATTGCGCACAAAATTGACCGCTTCTTGGCATAATATGCCTGCCACGGCGCCGATGATTAAAGCCTCTACAGGGCCCACAAAACCCGAGGCAGGCGTTATCGAGGCAAGCCCGGCAATGGTGCCGGTGACCAATCCCACCAGCGATGCGCGGCCATATTTTATTTTTTCCCAAAGAGCCCAGGTTAAAGAGGCGGTGGCTGCGGAAATATGGGTCACGGTTAAGGCCATTGCGGCGCCGCCATCAGCGGCCAGTTGCGAGCCTCCGTTAAAGCCAAACCAGCCAACCCACAGCATTGCCGCGCCGATCATCACCATCCCAGGATTGTGGGGTGGTTTGCTTTTATCGCGCCGCGGACCCAACATCGCAGCAATCAATAAGGCAGCAAGGCCGGCGGTTTCATGCACAACGATACCGCCTGCAAAATCGCGGACGCCCGTCTCGCCGAAGATGCCGCCATCGGCCATCATACCACCGCCCCAAATCCAATGCACAACCGGCGCGTAACAAATCAGCATCCAAAGGCCTGAAAAAGTAAGAACAAAGGCAAATCCGATCCGCTCTACATAGGCCCCAACGATCAAGGCCGGAGTGATGATTGCGAAAGTCATTTGAAAGGCGAAGAACAGCACTTCGGGCAGCGTGCCAGATAGGCTTTCGGCATCGACACCAGCTAGAAAGGCTTTGTCCAAGCCGCCCCAAAATCCGCTGTCTG
>JGI26117J46588_1000106_pt1 | contig 17373 bp, 18 predicted proteins | sample AOAMet_48_BLW_10_2_FD_46588 | JGI IMG/M metagenome (IMG submission 46588)
AAAAATAAAGAACAGTCATAATATCTTCATTGGAATGAGGCTCAAAAGGAAAGTCCTGATGGAACTTCACCTCAGTGCCTGAGCCAGGCAACTTGAGATTTATTTTATTGCCAAGGTGTGTGATATTTGGACCAAATATCTCAGTCACCAGATCTAATGCATTGTTATCTTTTACCACGTCAAGGCATATCTCCGAAATTTCTGCTGGTGATGTGATCCTTCTCACTGCTGGTGTGCTTTCAGAATGAGTTTTAGGCTCAATATCAAATCGAGGCCTTCCATCCTTTATCTTTCCAAAAGGCTTCTTGTGGCTTTTACTTTCATCAACCCAGCTGGCAAGCTCAGCATTAAGTGATACTAATTGCTCACTGGTAATTGCATTTTCAAAGAAAATATAGCCATCTCGATGAAATTGATCAATCAGTTCTTTGTTGTCAGACTCATTTTTTGCTTGCATACATAGCCTCCTAAGGGCATTATGAACCAAAATTAAGAAAAAATAAAGAAAAATTTAATGGCCTATTAGAAAGAATATAAAATTATCAACATGGAAATATTATTTGATAATTTAAACTTCATGCATTGGTTAGTTTTAGGCCTTGCACTCATCATTCTAGAGCTGTTCTTATGGACAACATTTCTTCTTTGGATTGGCGCCTCAGCAATCACCGTGAGTATTGTTTTTTATCTCATTCCAGATGTTGATGGGCTCACACAAGTATTAACTTTCCTAGCCATTTCAGTTGCCGCAACATACCTTTCTAAAAAATATTATCCTATTAAAACAGTTGATGATGAATTAAACGAGAAGGCCAAGACTTATATCGGAAAAGAATGTAAAGTCAGCTCAATGGAGGATGGCGTCATTAAAGTTCAAATAGGAAAGTCACTTTGGTTCGCTGAGGGCACTGATCTCAGTGTGGGTCAGAGCGTTAAAATTGTTGGCGTTGAGGCGTCTACTTTTATTGTCGAGCCAGTTAAGACCTAATTGGAAGTTTAACCGATCCCGTACTGCGATCTGTAGCTCTCAATTTTAGCTAGGATTTTTGAATCATCGCTTGTCTTCAAATAGTCAATGATATGTGACAGGTTTATGATGCTTAAAACCGTAATTCCAAATATCTGCTCTACTTCTTGTATGGCTGAAAGCTCGCTCTTCCCTTTCTCTTGTCTGTCAAGCGCCACAATAACACCTTTCGCATTTGCCCCACAATTTTGGATAATATCTTGAGCCTCTCTAATCGCAGTTCCTGCCGTTATAACGTCATCAATAATCAAAATATCTCCTTCCAGGGGGTGACCAACTATGCTTCCACCCTCACCATGATCTTTTGCCTCTTTTCGATTAAAGCTGTACGGAACATTATGATTAAAACTGTCATTAAGTGCAATAGAGGCAGCAGCTGCAAGAGGTATGCCCTTGTATGCAGGGCCAAACAATACATCAAACTTTAGCGCACTCGCTTCAATGGCTTGCGCATAGAACTTTCCTAATTCAGATAAGTGACTGCCCTTGTTGAAAAGACCTGCATTAAAGAAATAGGGACTAATCCTGCCTGATTTAAGTGTAAATTCTCCAAATTTAAGAACGCCAGTCTCTAACGTAAAATCAACAAAATCCTTTTGATACTGTTCCATCCAATATTCCTAAACAATTAAAATAAGCGATATGAGAATTATAACAATTAATGTTAATGGAATAAGGGCTGCTGAGAGAAAAGGTTTCTTTAATTGGCTTAAAAAACAGAATGCTGATGTTGTCTGCCTACAAGAGATTAAAGCACAGGAAGATCAGCTTGATGAGCGTTTTTACCCCAAAGAAATGTACACGTATTATCATCCTGCAGTGCGAAAAGGATATAGCGGTACTGGCCTGTATTGTAAGTCTAAGCCTGACACTCTGAAGGAAGGATTATTCAAGCAGATTTCGCTGACTTGAGCGTTTTATCAATCTATCTCCCCTCTGGATCATCAAAGGAGGAGAGGCAAGCTCTGAAAATGGAATTTATTTATGACCGCTTTTTGCCGCACTTACGTGAGCTCAAAAAAGATAATAGAAGATACGTAATTTGTGGTGATTGGAACATTGCACATAAAAAAATTGACCTAAAAAATTGGCGATCTAATCAAAAAAACTCAGGCTTCCTTCCAGAAGAGAGGGCATGGCTTGATATACTTTATGATGACTTAGGCTATATCGACTCTTTCCGAGAAATCAACCAAGAAGAGTTCCAATATACTTGGTGGTCTAACCGTGGCCAAGCCTGGCTGAATAATACTGGCTGGCGCCTTGATTATCATGTCGTCAGTTCAAATATGGCTGGCACTGCAACCTCATGTGAAATATACAAAGAGGAGCGCTTTTCAGATCACTCTCCTTTAATCATTGATTATCAGTTATGAGTGAAGTAAAAGGCCATCGCAAAATTCAGAGCTTTGTTAAAAGGTCGGGCAGACTTTCAAAAGCCCAATACCTTGGACTGAATGATCTATGGAGTGATTTTGGGGTTGAGATTAATGACAAGGAACTCATCAACTTTGATGGGGTATTTGAAAAGCAAAATGATATTACGCTTGAAGTTGGCTTTGGGAATGGTGACAGCCTTCTTGAGATGGCCATAAAACAGCCTTTTCAAAATTTCATTGGTATTGAGGTCTATGAGGCTGGAGTTGGAAGAATTATTAATGAGGCGAGTAAACAAAATGTCAGCAATCTAAAGATTATCAAAGATGATGCTGTAGAGGTAATCGCTAATAACATCGCTGATGAAAGTATTTCGCATTTCCAATTATTTTTTCCTGATCCTTGGCACAAAAAGAAGCATCATAAGCGTAGAATTGTCCAAACAAGCTTTTTAGATCTCCTTTCGAGAAAACTAAAAACCAATGGAACTGTCCATATAGCAACTGACTGGGAAAACTATGCGGAACATATCATGGAAACTCTAGAAGCGCATCCTCACTTTAAAAACATTGCAGGAGGCCATATATATTCTGAAAGGCCCAAAAGATAGGCCGCTTACTAAATTCGAAAATCGTGGTCATAAATTAGGTCATGGTGTTTGGGACTTACTTTTTAAAAACACAAAGGGGGGTTAAATGTTATTTCCTATATTTGTTGTTGTAACGCTAGCTGAAATATACGTGCTTGTTTCTGTGGGACAGGCCATTGGCGGTCTCTCAACAGTTCTACTCGTTGTAATTACTGCATTTATTGGATCAAGCCTTCTTAGACAGCAGGGCTGGTCAACTATGGCCAAAGCTCAACAAAGCATGTCAGAGGGAAGAACACCAGCAATGGAGATGATGGAAGGTGTCGTTATTTTAGTTTCTGGAATCCTTTTACTGACTCCTGGTTTTCTGACAGATGCACTTGGACTTCTAGGTCTAATGCCTTGGAGCAGAAGTTACTTTATTAATCATTTTCTTGAGAAAAATGCTGAGCGCGTTTTTAAGCAAAGAAACTCAGTCTTTATTAACAGAACAAACAGCAGTGAAAAAAAATCAAATAAAGATGACACTATCGAGGGTGAATTTTGGGAAGATAAATAATCCTCTATTTCAAAAAAAATCAGCAATAAATATCTCATAATGACAAGCAAAAAAACGCTAGATGACTGGTTGGCCTGGCAAGAAACCCTTATGGAAGAGACGATTGTATTAGGACTTGATAGAGTTCAATTAGTCTATGAAAAACTTTTTCCAAATGGCGTTCCCTTCAAAGTTATAACAGTTGCAGGAACTAATGGAAAAGGCTCCACGGTTTCCTTTATTGATAGTATTTACCAGCAATCAAAATATAAAGTGGGGCGCTCTACTTCTCCCCACTTATTGAAATACAATGAGCGCTATGCAGTAGATGGTGAAGATGCATCTGATGACGTCATAATCGAAGCTTTTGAGATCATTGAAGGCAAAAGAGAAGATATCAAGTTAACCTATTTCGAATTTTCAACTCTCGCAGCCTTCATTATTTTTGAAAAGGCCGAGGTCGACATCGCAATACTTGAGGTTGGGCTGGGCGGCCGGCTTGACTCTGTCAATGTAGTTGATAGTGATGTGAGCGTCATCACAAATATTGCAATCGATCATACCGATTACCTAGGAGACACTAGGGAGGCTATAGGCAGAGAAAAAGCAGGCGTGATGAGAGGCTCTAGGCCTTGCATTTGTGGAGATCAGGACCCTCCTCAAAGCTTATTGGCATATGCTAAGGAAATTGGCACCGATATTACATTTGTGAGTAAGGCCTATGAAGATGAAATTGGACTCGAGGGAGATCATCAGAGACTCAATGCTGCTGTTGCAATCAAAGCAGTTGAAAGTCTTGCAGTACAAAACCCAATTTCTAAAAGTATGATTAGCGAAGGCATCAAGAATGCATCAATCAGAGCAAGATTTGAGAAGTTTGAGATTGGAGATAAAACAATTATTCTGGATGTTGCTCACAATCCAGCAGCTGTAAAAACGCTTGTAGAAACTCTATCTAAATCGTCGATGCAAACAGTCGCTATTTTTTCAGCGCTCGTAGATAAAGATATTATTGAGATGATTGAACTTGCCTCAAAAGCAATAAAGCATTGGTACCTGGTCCCCCTTTCCTCAGAGAGAGCAATTGAATCAGAAGTATTGAATAAAAAATTTTCAAGCTCCGACTCAACAACAATCTGCCAAGATATGGAAAGTGCAATTCATGGGTCATTAGCTCTTAGAGAGGTAGAAAGAATTGTTATTTTTGGCTCTTTTTATACAATCGCAGATGCTTCAATAATTATTAATAAACTCAGATAGTATTAGTCGTTGGAGAGAACGACAAAGCATCATAAACTATTGTAAAATCAATTCTATCTATCAAGGAGCTCATGGGCAATTTTTTTGACAATGTTTGGAGTGCAATAAGCATATTGGCTTGGTCAGATTGGCTCACCCTCTTAATTCTTATCACATTTGTTGTTCGAGGTTTTATTCAAGGCCTTGCCAAAGAAGTCATAAGCTTTATATTTGTTATTATTGCAATCATATTAGCTTGGCTCTACTATGAGCCATTTGCTAAGACCTTTCTAAGTAGCTGGATTAACTCAGATAATCAATCTACCTATGCACTCTCCTTTGGAGGACTATTTCTGAGCGCTTGGTTCATTAAAAAAGGCTTATACAGAATTGCAAGTGCATCGGCAAGTAACCAAAATTCTAATGATCTAAATAGACCCTTTGCCAATTCAGTGATCTTTGTGATAGTTGGAATATTTAGCTTTAACTTTTTAGGAACAGTTTCAGACCTTAAAACTATTGAAGCAATAATCACTAACGAGTCACTCAGAAGTTTTGTGTCTTTTGTCCTAATTTTCGTAATCTTAATGGCTGGATTATTTGCCCTATCAAAACTTCTTAATATTAAAGTTGATACAGAAAATCCTTCCATTATGGCGCCAGTATATGAGGGTATATTAAGCGCATTAAGTTCCTTAGATACTCTTATTAATGCTAGAAATGTTGATGGCCTAAAGAATAAATTTTTTGGAGCCATTCTAGGTTTGTTTATAGGTGGTACTTTTGTTCTTATCGTTGTTCTTATTTTACAAAACATGAGTTGGGTTACACAAAACCATGCGTGGGTTGAAACGAGTGGTGCATTAAGAACATTTCAGGACTGGTCTGTTGACGTTAAGCCCGTCTTATCCAAGTATCTTCTTTTTGTAGAGCTTGACCCGGGTGATGTTGTTGTTGAATTTATAGAAAGTGAAATTTTGAAGGATTAATATATGTGCGGAATTATTGGTATTCTCTCCACAACTAAAAAAGATGTTGGTCTATACATCTATGATGCATTAACAATTATTCAACATCGCGGTCAAGATGCCGCAGGAATAACAACAGCCAATAAAGGTCGTTTTTATATGAGAAAGGGTAATGGCCTTGTTCGAAATGTATTTAGAACAAAGCATATGGAAAAACTGATAGGTGATATGGGTATTGGACACATACGCTATCCAACTGCAGGAAGCTCTTCAGAGGCTGAGGCGCAACCTTTTTATGTCAACTCACCCTATGGAATTGCATTTGCACACAATGGCAACCTAACCAATGCAGAAACTCTGGCTCAAGAAATTTTTGAGCAAGATCTTCGTCATATTAATACCAATTCAGATTCCGAAATTCTACTTAATATCTTGGCGAGTGAAATTGCTGAAGAGCAAAAACATAGAATCAATGAAAGAGATATTTTTAAAGCAGTAACTAAGCTCCATCAAAGAGTAAAGGGGGCGTATGCAGCTATTGGAATGATCCCAGGCTATGGAATTTTTGGATTTAGAGATCCTAACGGAATCAGACCATTGATACTTGGTGAAAGAACTACTACAGAGGGTACTAAATATATGCTAACTTCAGAGAGCGTTGCTTTGACTGCTCTTGGNTATAAGATTACACGCGATGTTGACCCTGGCGAGACAGTAGTGATTGATCGCAAAGGCCAAGTCCACTCCCATCAGTGCTCAGCTAACTCGAGGCTCTCTCCTTGTATTTTTGAATTTGTTTATTTTGCAAGGCCTGACTCTATTATTGATAATATTTCAGTTTATAAATCACGCCTAAGAATGGGTGAAAAACTTGCAGAAAAAATTAAATCTCAATGGCCTAGGGATGAAATTGATGTTGTTATGCCTGTGCCTGACACTTCNAGGACGGCGGCGCTTCAGCTGGCTAATGAGTTAGATATTAAATATCGAGAGGGCTTTATAAAAAATCGATATATTGCCAGAACTTTTATTATGCCAGGGCAAAAACAAAGGAAAAAATCAGTACGTCAAAAACTCAGTGCAATCGAACTAGAATTCAAGGATAAGAACGTTCTTCTCGTTGATGATTCAATTGTNCGAGGCACCACCAGCAAAGAAATTGTTCAGATGGCAAGAGCAGCTGGTGCAAAAAAAGTTTTCTTCGCCTCAGCCGCTCCTCCAGTTCGCTACCCAAATGTATATGGCATTGATATGGCAAGTAAAAATGAGTTTATTGCTCATGAAAAAACAACTGATGAAGTATGCAAAGTCATTGGAGCAGATAAACTCATTTATCAAAACTTGGATGACCTGATATGGTCTGTTCAGCAAGGAAATCCTAATATCAAATCTTTTGATTGTTCGTGTTTTGATGGAAATTATTTGACTAATGACATTGACAAACCTTACCTAGATAACCTTGAAGCCATTAGATCTGACAAAGCAAAAGAAACCAATATGACGAATGAAAGCTCAGAATTGATCTACAATGATGCTGACTAAACAGACAAAATCATGACTGAAAAAAGCTTTCAAACCAAATCAATTCGTGAAGGACACGAGCCTACGAATGAACAAGAGCACTCGGCTGCAATATTCTTAACCTCAAGCTACAAATTTAATAGTGCTGAAGAAGCTGCAAAACGATTCGATAAAAAGGAAGAGGGTAACGTTTATTCTAGATTTACAAATCCAACAGTTGATGCTTTTCAAAACAAATTAGCCGCCTTAGAGGGCGCCGAGAAGTGCCAAGCTACAGCAAGCGGTATGTCAGCTATTTTTGCAACTATCATGACAATACTTAAGCCGGGTGAACATATGGTGGCCTCTCGTTGTATGTTTGGGACGACCATTGTTCTCCTTAATGATATTATTGAAAAATTTGAAATCAAAGTCACATTTGTTGATCTACCAAATCTTGATGATTGGGCCTCAAGTGTTCAAACAAATACAAAATTGTTTCTGCTAGAAACTCCTTCAAACCCCTTAGGTGAAGTGGTAGACATCAAAAAACTCTCGTCTATTGCAAAAAGTAATAATATTGTTTTAGCAGTTGACAACTGTATTATGTCGCCAGCTCTTCAAAAACCTTTATCTTTGGGTGCAGATCTAGTGATTCATTCAGCAACCAAATATATTGATGGCCAAGGAAGATGCCTTGCTGGTGCGGTTGCAGGCAAAGCCTCAATTATTGATGATATTAGCTCATTTACGAGAAGTACTGGACCTACCTTAAGTGCCTTTAATGCTTGGATTGTTCTAAAGGGCCTTGAAACACTTAATCTTAGAATGAGGGCACACTGTGAAAGTGCGATGACACTTGCAAGCTGGCTAGAGAGTCAAGCATTTGTTGAACAAGTTCACTACGTCGGCCTAAATAACCATCCACATCATGAGATTGCTTCAAAACAGCAGTCAGGTTTTGGAGGAATTGTCTCGTTTCAGGTCAAGGGTGGCAGAAAAGAGGCTTTTAAACTCATTAATAATACTAAAATGATTTCAATCACTGCAAACCTGGGTGATACAAAAACGACTATTACTCATCCTTCATCCACGACTCATGTTAGGCTTAGTGATGATGAAAAAAAACAAACGCATATCACTGAAAACCTAATTCGTATTTCAGTTGGATTAGAAAATGTTGAAGATATTATTGCTGACCTTAAGCCTTAAGTTGAATTTTAAGCGTAATTCAACTATGTTAAAATTCATTCAAAACAAGATATTTCAAATTCTATGAAGCAAAATAGCTACTCTTATGAAGATTTAATCCTTTGTGGCAAAGGAGAATTGTTTGGACCTGGAAATGCTCAACTACCACAACCACCCATGTTAATGTTTGATCGTATTACTGAGATTAATGAAAATGGTGGAGATTATGGCAAGGGAGGAATGACTGCTGAACTTGATATTCATAAAGATTTATGGTTTTTTGATTGCCACTTTAATGAAGATCCAGTCATGCCTGGTTGTCTTGGTGTTGATGCTATGTGGCAATTGGTTGGGTTTTATCTCGGATGGCTAGGGGGTCCAGGCAGAGGGCGTGCACTTGGCTCTGGACAAGTGAAATTCACAGGCCAAGTATTGCCTACAAGCAAAAAAGTCACCTATAACATTAGCCTTTCACGTGTTATCGCAAGAAAACTATATATGGGTATAGCTGATGCCACGATGGAAGTTGATGGAAAAACCATTTACGAGGCAACCAATCTAAGAGTTGGATTGTTTACTGATACTTCAGCATTCTGATGAATAGAGTTGTTGTCACTGGTATGGGTATTGTTAGTAGCTTAGGCATAAATAAGTCTGAAGTATTAGAATCCCTTAAGTCTGCAAAAACCGGAATTGAGTTTAGTGAAAAATATTCAGAAATGGGTTTAAGATCCCATGTTCATGGCTCTATTCCTGAAATTGATACAAGTGATGTAATAGATCGAAAAATGCTTCGCTTTATGGCCGATGCAGCTATATATAATGCCTTAGCGCTTGACGAAGCCATTAAAGAATCTGGACTTAGCCCAGAGATGGTTTCGCACGAGAGAACTGGTTTAATTATGGGATCTGGTGGTGCTTCAAACCAAAATATTGTTGAGTCAGCTGATATTTTGAGAGACAGAGGTATTAAGAGAGTTGGGCCATATCGTGTTCCAAGGACAATGGGCTCTACAACATCTGCATGCCTATCAACGTTATTTAAGATTAAAGGTATTAATTACTCTATCAGCTCAGCTTGTTCAACTAGTGCCCACTGTATTGGTAATGCGATGGAACAAATTCAACTTGGGAAACAAGATGTTGTTTTTGCAGGTGGTGGTGAAGAGTTGGACTGGTCTCTTACTATGTTGTTTGATGCCATGGGAGCTCTTTCTTCAAAATATAATGACTCTCCTAATAAAGCCTCACGCGCATTTGACGCCGATCGTGATGGATTTGTTATTTCAGGCGGTGGAGGTGCTCTTGTACTTGAATCCTTGGATCATGCACAAGCAAGAGGAGCAAATATCATTGCTGAACTAGTTGGCTATGGCGCAACCTCTGATGGCTATGATATGGTGGCGCCCTCTGGTGAAGGTGCAAAAAGATGTATGGAAATTGCAATTAATGGAATTAAAGGACCAATTGATTATATTAATGCTCACGGAACGTCGACTCCTGTAGGAGATGTTAAAGAACTAGGTGCAATAAAGGAAGTATTTGGTGATAGCACAATACCACTTATTGGATCTACAAAATCCTTATCGGGTCACGCATTAGGCGCAGCTGGTGTGAACGAATCAATCTACTCACTTTTAATGCTTCAAAATGACTTTGTTGCCGAGTCGGTTAATATTGAAAATCTTGACGATGAGGCAAAAGGAATGCCCATTGTAACTGAGACCAAAAATATTAAACTGAATCGAATACTTTCAAACAGCTTCGGCTTTGGTGGCACAAATGCGTGTCTAGTTTTTGAAAAGTTTAGCGATTCAAAATAATTAAGGTCTAGCGTCGATCTCTTTTTTCTCTTTTTCTGAAGGAAGCATATCTTCCTTCGAAATTCCGAGCGCAAGGATCATTGAACTTGCAACATATATTGATGAATAAGTACCAATAATAACTCCAATCAATAATGCGCCTGCGAAACTATGAATCACTTCGCCACCTAAATAAAATAATGCTAGAAGAACCAACAAAGTCGTCAGTGAGGTCATCAATGTTCGCGATAGCGTTTGATTAAGAGCTTCGTTGATGATAGGCTCAGCCTCAACTTGGCGTGTAGAGAGAAAATTTTCTCTAATTCTATCGAACACAACAATGGTGTCATTAAGAGAGTAACCAATTACAGCAAGAATTGCTGCCAAAACAGTCAAGTCAAATTCAATTTGTAAAATTGAAAAAATACCTAACGTAATTATCACATCATGAACAAGGGCCGCTATAGAGCCTAAAGCAAATCTATATTCAAATCTAAATGCAACATAAATCAGAATACCTATTAGCGCATAAAGCATTGCTAGGCCACCGTCATTTGTTAATTCTTCGCCAACTTTGGGACCTACAAACTCTACCCTTCTTACATCAATGCCATCACCAAGCATTCTGATGATTGAAGAGCTAAGCTTTGCACTTGAGACCTCCTGAGGCTCAAGTTGAATCAGCACCTCTGTATCTGAACCAAAATATTGAACATTAGTTCCCTTAAAATCACCCTCTGAAAGTTTTAAACGGATATCTTCAAGGTCNGCTGTTTTTTCATAGCCTAACTCTATTAATGTTCCACCTGTAAAGTCAATTCCAAACTTTAGGCCTTGAAAGCTTATAGAAGCAATAGACAAAACTAATAAGACTGCAGAAAAAATCATTGCAAACTTCCGCTTGCCAACAAAGTCAATCACAGGAATATTTAATGATCTAAGACTCATATTGCCAACTCCTCAATTTTTTTACCGCCATAAATAATATTTATCACTGCTCTGGAAACAATAATGGCAGTAAACATCGATGTAATAATTCCAATCGATAGCGTTACAGCAAAGCCTTTAATTGCTCCAGTGCCAAAACTAAATAATACTATGGACGCTATTAACGTGGTGATGTTGGCATCTGCAATTGTTAGCAGTGCCTTTTCATAGCCTGCAGATATAGCCTTTTGTATATTTTTTGTAGCCTTCAGTTCTTCCTTTACTCGCTCAAAGATTAATACGTTAGCATCTACAGCCATACCAACAGTTAAAACAATTCCGGCTATACCAGGCAGAGTAAGGGTTGCCTGGATTAAGGATAAGATAGATACTATTGTAATCAAATTTATTGTCAATGCTAGATTTGCAACAAGGCCAAAAACGCGATAGCGCCATCCCATGAAAACTAATACTAAAGCAAAACCAACAAGAACAGAAATAAGGCCTTTTTGAATGTTATCTGCACCCAAACTTGGGCCTATTGTTCTCTCTTCAATAATTTCAACTGGCGCTGAAAGTGAACCAGCCCTCAAGAGAAGAGCAAGATTTGTAGCCTCTCTAGAGCTATCTAAGCCAGTAATTTGAAATCTGTTAGAGAAAGTTCCTTGTATAGTCGCAGCATTAATAATATCCTGAGTTTTGCTACGCTTTTTGACAGCGATACCATCCTCTAAAACAGTTTCAACTTTATTTTCAATAAATACTACCGCCATTCTGTAACCAATAAACTCCTTGGTAGTATCTAACATCGATCTTCCACCAGAACTATCCAGAACTATACTGACACTGGGCTGATTGTTCTCATCCATACTTGATGAAGCGTCAACTATGTTTTCACCAGTGGTTATGACGTTAGTTTTCAGAAGCAAAGGTCGACCATCTTTAAATTTATATATTTTTGATCCAGCGGGCGTTTTTCCGGACTGAATAGCAGTTTGTACATCATTTTTCTCATCGACCATTCTAAACTCGATAGTTGCAACTGCACCTAAGATTTCTTTGGCTCTTGCTGTATCCTGAACGCCTGGCAATTGGACAACAATTCTCTCTGTACCTTGTTGTTGAATGATTGGTTCAGCGACACCTAACTCATTAACACGATTTCTTAGTGTTGTTATATTTTGTTTTAATGCACTTAGTTTTGCAGCTGCTTNTGCACTTGAAGAAATTTCAAGACCAAGCTCTAATGCTTGCTCGCTTCCTTCCGCAATAATCAAATCAGGTAAATCGCTTTTTATAANCTTTTTTGCTTCATTCTTAAGTTCTTCAGTTTTAAAGCTAACTACAAGAATATCTTCATCTTTACGAATTTTTTTATAAAGCTTATCCTCACGAAGAGTTGTTCTTAATTCGTTGTAATAACGATCCATAGCCATTGCAGTAACTGCATTCATATCGACCTCAAGTAGAAAATGAACACCACCTCTCAAGTCAAGCCCTAGAGACATTGCCCTGCCACCTAAACTTGAGAGCCATTGTGGAATTGAAGGCGCAAGATTAAGCGCAACAACATAATTCCTATTCAATGAATCCTTCAACAGAGCTTTAGAGGTTAATTGAGACTTTGAATCACTAAACCTAATTAGAACATTATTATTTTCAATTGTTGCAGATTTATAGTCAACACTATTCTCAGAAAGTGTCTCATTTATGCTTTTCAGATCTTTTTCTTGAACTACATAGTCACCAGTACCGGTAATTTGGATCGCTAAATCCGACCCATAAAGATTAGGAATAGCGTAGAGAGTTGAGATGAAAAGGAAAAATACGATAAGTGCATTTTTCCATCCTGCNTAATGATTCATAGAAACTTATTTATAGTTATTTTTCTTTTTTCTCGATTGATTTAGCTTTTGAGCTAGACTTAGCTTTTGAGCTAGACTTAGTCATTGGCTTGACACTTCCTTTAGGCATTTTTTGGTTAATACCTTGCTTTTGAACTTTTACTGAGACACCCGAGGCAATTTCCAATTCAGCAAAAGACTCGTCGACAGCACTAATTTTTCCAATAATTCCACCATTCGTTACAACTTCATCGCCTTTCTTCAAAGCTTTTAGAAGGTTTTTATGATCTTTAGCTCTTTTTTGTTGCGGTCTGATAAGTAAAAAATACATCAGCACAAACATTGCTATCAGAAAGAGTTCTGGTGGTAAATTCATTTTTCGCTCCAAAAATTGTAAAGGGGTTATTTTATCTTAGTTAGGCCTTTCATGTAGCCCTGTAAGACTTTTGGTATGGTTATACTTCCATCAGCATTTTGATAATTTTCAATCACTGCAACCAATGTTCTGCCAACTGCAAGGCCAGATCCATTGAGTGTATGTAAAAACTCAGTCTCATTCGTTTCAGGGTTCTTCCATCTGAGCTGCATTCTTCTGGCCTGGAAAGCCTCAAAACAAGAACAAGAAGAAATTTCACGATAGGCATTTTGACCTGGTAGCCATACCTCTAAGTCATAAGTTTTTGCTGATGAGAAACCGAGGTCACCTGAACAAAGGACTACTTTGCGATATGGAAGACCTAATAACTGCAAAATGCCCTCAGCATCACTTGTCAACTCTTCAAGAATTTTGTATGATTCAGAGGGTTTTGAAATTTGCACTAGCTCAACTTTTTCGAACTGATGTTGGCGTATTAATCCTCTAGTATCTTTTCCATAGGAGCCAGCCTCTGATCGAAAACAAGGTGTATGAGCAACAAATTTGACTGGCAAGTCAGATGCTTTCAAGATTGAATCTCTAACAAGATTTGTCACAGGAACCTCAGCTGTAGGTATCAAGTACAAAGCTCTTGCTTCTCCCTCCTCACCATGCAGATGAGTTTTGAATAAATCTGCCTCAAATTTAGGTAATTGGCCAGTACCCATTAGGGAGTCTGAATTAACTAGATAGGGGGCATAAGTCTCTGTATATCCATTTTTTTCAGTATGATGATCCAGCATGAACTGAGTTAAAGCGCGTTGAAGTTTTGCAAGCTTACCAGTAATAACTACAAACCTTGAACCCGAAATCTTAGCTGCAGCAGCAAAGTCTATTCCATGCATTTCACCAATATCAACATGATCCTTAGGTTCAAAGTCTAATGTTGCTGGTCCCTTTTCTGGCCAGCTGAAAACCTCATCATTGTCATCTTCAGAGTTACCCTCTGGAACTGAAGTGTGAGGAATATTAGGTATCGATAAAACTATCTCGTTAATCTTTGACTGGATTTCCTGTAATTGATCTTTAGCACTATCAAGTTTATCACCAAGCTCTGAAACCTCTTCCAAAAGTGGCTCAATATTCTCCCCACTAGCCTTTGCTTGTCCGATAGACTTTGATTTGGTGTTTCGTAAATTTTGTAATTCTTGAGTTTGAACTTGGATGATTTTTCTTTGATTTTCAAGTTCATTGTATTCATCAACATCAAAAGAAAAATTTCTTCTTTTGAGCTGCTCAACAACAAAACCAATATTCCCTCTTAAAAGCTTACTCTCTAACATGATGTTAAGTTAAATTATTATGCGTAAATTATACTATGTACCACTCTGGATAAGGCCTTTATAGTATTGCAACAGTCTTTCCTATTAACTTAAGGCCACTGTATCTTAATATTGATACTTAATTTCTAAATTAACCCTCTGATAATCATCTAATGCAGCAAAAGCACGATTATCTTTAGCATCGATATAGGTCCCACTAAAAGAAGCTTGCCACTGATCATTAATGTCCCAATCTAGAGTTGCTGAGCTGAGATTTAGGTCATTATTTGAAGATATGACATTTGATAATCCCCATTTCCAATCAGAATCTCCAAACTTATCACTGACACTGGCCATGTAGCTCATATTATTTCGTTTTGCGCCAACACCAACACCTAAAATTGAAGGCGTTAAATAATCATTAGCATAATCCAAAAGATACTGAGAATTAATAGATATAAGCCACTGCCTATCATCGTTCTGAATATCAAATGCCAAGTCCCAATCAACCCGATCTACTTTAATAAATTGTCCTGTTCGATTGTGCTGAACATTATTCTTGAGGGCAATATCAAATTTAAGCAAGAAGTCATCAAAAGCCTTGTTCATTCCAAAACCTATTAATTGATAAGGAGTTGCATAAACCAGTCCATCAGTAAGATTAGTCAGCGCATCATTGGGCACTAGTTGACCCATATAAAATGCCATATCACTCCCCTCACTGCTAATNCCGTATCGCATTCCAAATTCATCATAGGTATCATTTTTCAGAATNAGGAGACTACTCTTCGAAACTTTTGGATTCGTGTTGTAAAAAAAACTTAAATCACTATGATCAAAATAACGTGTTGCACTCAAAAACCACTGAGNAATCATGGAAGGATCTGTTAATCCTCCAGAAGGATTAACAACATCAAGTGCTCCACCTTCGAGCTCNCCCCANCCAATGGTATNTTTACCTATCTTAGTGCTCCAGTCATCAAAACTAAACTGTAAAAAAGCCTGCTCAACCTCTAAATCGCTTTTTTCAGTTGAATAATTGCTATCACTTGGCCAATATTTTGTTGCCTTTAATTCAACCTCTCCATAGCCTGAATCAGAGACACTCCCACTAGTTCCGAGAGTCATCTCTGTTCTTTCTTCAGTGGTGCTGTAATCACTCGCAGGATTAAAGCCCCACTTCTGAGTCACTCCAAGATCTAGCCAAGCTAATCTCTTTTCTTCAATAGCAGTTTCTTCTCCAAAGATATCACTATCATCAGACCACTCATCAAAATCTCCTTCAGACTCATCAAAAACAATATCGTCATCAAAAAATGAGTCGTCTGCATTTACATTCATTAGGAAGGTAAAGCCAAATATTACAAATATTAATTGTCTTAGAACACTATTTAACATCTTACGATTTATTTGGCCTGTTTGCGAAGATCTTTCAGATATTTCTCTCTGAAGGCCTGATCAGTAAGAGCTCTCTGAGTTAAAAAATCCTCTTTAATGTCCATATCAAAATTGATAGCCTCAAGCTTCATGTTGGTTAGCCTGTTACTGACAGTATTAAAAAATGTCAAACTTCTACCCATCCAAACATCATTAATTTTTTCAACTTTACCTACCTCAAGCTTTTTAATAGGATTGGAGTTCTTATCAAACATTTGAACCTTCAAGGTAATGAATCTTTCGGTATCTACCCAACTCTGAGTTTTTCCATAACTACTTTTACTGAGTCGATGAGGCTTTGGTATAGACTCAACGACGGCAACATCACGACCTCTAAACTTACCTTGCTCTAGTAATTCATAGGTATAGTCATCGAGCTTTCCAGACTCCTGATCTTCTGTTGTCATTTCAGTTCCGAAAATACTAGCTGACTCAGTCTCCTCATCATCACTATTTCTAACACTTATTCTCTTCACCTTTCCAAGCGCAGACAAATAGAGCCAAGTCTCATTATCTCTGTCACTGTCATCATAGCTGTAAGAGAGCATTCCAATTCCCCTCTCACTTGCTGGCTCAAGAATGATTGCGACACTCTTGGTGTCCTTGTCATCAATGCCAGTATTGATTTGTGCATTCTCGACTAATTTAACACGAGGCTTTTCAGCACACTTAATCTTGCCATCCTTTTTGCCATATTTACAAGTCGTTAACTTCATTCTAGTGAACGCAGAGTCTGTCGATTTTCTGGACTCTTCGTCAACCCTTTCCATGATTTCTCTAGCGCTCATATCAGTATCAGCACTGACATTTAGACTAAAAAATGCAACACAAAAACTTAACATGAGCAGTTTTAAGTTCAAATCATTTCTTACTGTTTTATTCATTTTGAAACCTCTATAAAGTTTAAATTATCATCGACATCTTTCTGGCCAAATTTGGGCTTAAATATCATTATCAGTGCAGGGAAAAACAACAAGTCACATAACAGCGCTACAAAAATCGCTAAGGAGCCAAAGCCTCCTATTTTAGCTAATCCTAAATAGTCACTAAAGGTTAGCATAAAAAACCCGCAACCCAATATGAGCGTTGTAAACGTAACCGCCTGTCCAACCTCTTTAATGGTTTCAACCAACGCAATTTTCATGTTGTGGTTTTGAGCGAGTGACATTCTGTAATGACTAATAAAGTGAATTGTATCATCGACCGCAATACCAATAATTAAAGGTGCAATCATGAGCGTATCTGTATCCAGCGAAA
>JGI26117J46588_1000111_pt1 | contig 17207 bp, 18 predicted proteins | sample AOAMet_48_BLW_10_2_FD_46588 | JGI IMG/M metagenome (IMG submission 46588)
CGGCCATTGGAAGATTAGGATAATTGTACAAATGGCTTGAACTAGAATCAAAAGAAACTAGTATACTACCTGACTCACCTCCTTTTAAGATTGCTTCTTTTGAATTCAACATTAAATCCCCTTTGGACTTATTTTGATTATGACATTTGACACATTTATTGTCGAGAATTGGCATTACAACACTGTTATACAAGTTTACACTATCTAGACTACACATTTATTGTCGAGAATTGGCATTACAACACTGTTATACAAGTTTACACTATCTAGACTAGCTACATTATTGGACTTACTAAAATCTGGTAATTTCAAATACTCACTGCCGTGTGTAATTTGTCCTCCAAAATGACCAGTAACAGAGAGNAAAACAACAGTAANTACAAAAAAAGGAGTGAAATAATTTAAATATTTAGAGGTTTTATGAATCCACAACAATCCTCCAATAAAAAGAGTTGTAGATATTCCAAGCCACATATGCCTATCAATTAAATCACCTGAAAAATCATCCCCTAAGTATAAAAAATAACCCAGAACGGCGCTTAAAACTGAAAAAGCAAATGAAAANAATAATCCAAATCTAATAGGGATTGTGTACTTTGTTTTGAAAAATTTCTCAAGAAGAAAAAGACAAAANGTTAAGTATAAAGCCCCGATTGGCAGGTGCAAAACAACAGGGTGAAATTTGCCTAAATAATTTAAAATTTCCATTATCCTATTTCATGTTTAGCATCAATTAATAAATTCTTGTTTTTTTCATCGTGTAGAGAATAATTAAATCCTTTTCTTAGACTATACCCAGCGTATTCTCCATTTTTATTTAGAGCTATAAATCCTACTTGAAGGTAATCCCACTCAGGTCCAGACTTATGTATTTTTGATATTCTTTTTACAATTGTTTTACATGCTTCTAAAGGTGAAGCACCTTGTCTCATTAACTCAACAACCATGGCGCTTCCAGAGGTTTTTATAATGGCTTCTCCTAATCCAGTAGCCGCAGCAGCCCCAACTTCATTGTCTAAAAATAAACCTGCTCCAATAATAGGAGAATCTCCAACTCTACCATGCATTTTCCAAGCTGCTCCGCTTGTTGTGCATGCGCCATAAAGGTCTCCACTATCATCAATTAAAAGCATGCTAATAGTGTCGTGATTTTCAATATTAATAACTGGTTTATAATTTGAGTTTTCTTTCCATTTTATCCAGTCTTTTCTAGAATCATCGGTCAATAAATCTTCTTGTTTAAACCCTTTCGAAATTGCAAAATCTAAAGCTCCCTTACCTGAAAGCATAACATGTGGTGTATCTTCCATTACATGTCTTGCAACTGAAATGGGGTGTTTAATATTTTGCAAAAAACTTACAGAACCACAATTACTATTTTTGTCCATTATACAAGCGTCTAAAGTGACTATTCCGTCTCTGTCGGGATATCCACCGTAGCCTACCGATCTTATTTGAGGATCAGCTTCCGAAACCATAACGCCTTGCTCAACTGCTGACAATCCTCCTTTTCCATTTTTTAAAATTTCCCAAGCTTTTTGATTTGCCTCCAAACCGTGATTCCATGTTGATATAATTCTAGGATAGGTTTTTATAATATTAGCATTATTTAATTCATCACAACCTAAAAGACTAGAAACTCCTAAAGTTCCTAATGCAGATTTTTTTATGAAATTTCTTCTATTACTCATTTTTAAAAATTTAATCAATCATTCCAACCTCTCTGTTTTCTATGCCAATAACATTCGTTAAATCATCTCCGATTTCTTTTCTTTTACTATCAGCTAAGGCAATTATTTTTTTTGCAATTACTGGGAACTCATTAATAATGTTTATAGTTTCAGAGGGGTCTGTTTTTAAATTATAAAGCTCATTTTCTAAAAGATTCACGTACTCATACTTAATTGGTGACCCATCATCTCTGCCTGTCCTCCCATTTAAAGTCCTGTACCTGTGTGGAAAATACATTTTATAATCTCCATATCTAACTCCGTGAAGACTGTTTTTATGATAATAAAAAAACAATGCTTCGTGAGGGTCTGAATCTGTTTTCCCAGTTAAATTTTCCCATATATTTTTACCATCAATTTTGTTTTCTGATAAGCTTGCATTAGTAATTTTTGCAAAAGTAGGGAGCCAATCTATACCCATCAAAGGAGTTTTAACAACTGAATTAGGTTTGATTTCGTTTGGATACCAAACTATACAAGGCACCCTCTGTCCACCTTCCCATGTTGTCCCTTTTCCTTCTCTGTATATTCCAGTTGAACCAGCGTGCCCTCCATATGAAAGCCAAGGTCCATTATCGGATGTAAAAACGACTACAGTGTTTTTATCTAAATTATTTTTCTTTAACGTTTCCATTATAAGACCTAAAGAATGATCTATTTCTTCAATTACGTCAGTATATAATCCGTGATCAGATCTTCCCTTGAACTTTGAAGAAGCAAACAAAGGTACATGAGGCTGAGGATGTGCTAAGTATAAAAAGAATGGATTGTCTTTATTTTTTTCAATAAACGAAATACTTTTTCTAGTCAACTCCATTGTTAACTCAGATTGATCGGTTAAAATTTCAATAGGCTTGTCATAATCGTAAAGCATTAAATCAGGATAACTATCTGGATATTCTGCATGGAAAGGCCACATATCATTTGAATATAAAATTCCAAAAAAATCATCGAATCCATGATTTGTAGGTAAAAACTTTTTATTATCACCCAAATGCCATTTGCCATAAATAGCAGTATTATAACCCTTATCTTTAAACATTTCTGACATTAAATATTCACTAGGGTTAATTCCCTTTTTTGAATTAGGGCCAAGAGCTCCGCTAAATCCTATTCTATTGGGATAACTTCCAGTAAGTATTGACGCTCTTGAGGCTGAACATACTGCTTGAGTTGAATAATAAGAGTTCAACAATGCTCCTTGACTTGCCATCAAGTCAAGGTTAGGGGTATTGATCATTTTTGAGCCATAAGAACTCAGATCGGCAAACCCTAAGTCATCGGCAAGAATAAAAATTACATTTGGAGTTTCAACCATGTCTTTATTTTGACAAGAAGAAAACAATATAAATACAAAGAAAATTTTTAGAATATTATTTTTAATTAATTTCATTGTTTTAATAATTTTTAAAAAATGAATTTTTAAATTAGTCATTTCTAATTTAATAATTAGTGATTTTAATCACAAACTTTATATAAGTAATCATAATGAAGACTAGTAAAAGATCGTTATTTACAAACCCTACTTATAATAAAATCTCTTCAATTCCTGTTACAAGTCAAATTATATTTTGGCTAACCTATTTTGCTTTTAACACCATAAGATGGGGGAGTTTTTATGATGACTATAGTTATTCCATTAAATCTAACTTGATAGAGTTTCCATTTCATATTGGGTTATCTTATCTTTTTATTTTTTATCTGCTTCCAAAATTTTTTAACGGTAAGGTTATTGATTTTTTTACTCTTCTTGTAATTAGTTTGGGTCTTACCCTTGTACTGAAATTTCAAATTGCTTATTATTTCACAAGTGGAGATGTAATGCCCGAATATGCAGGTTTAACTACAAAAATTGATCTTTCTTATGCGATTACTGTAATCTTGGGTGAAATTTATGTTGTTGCTTTTGTAACAGCCATAAAATTAGCCATCGACTGGACTAAACAGCGACAATACTTAGCTGCTACATCTGAAATGCTATTGGAAAACGAATTAAAATATTTAAGATCCCAAATTCAACCTCACTTCTTTTTCAATACATTAAATAATCTTTACTCATTAACTATTGATAAGTCTGATAAAGCTCCTGATTTAATTTTGAAACTTTCTGATTTAATGAAATATTTTTTATACGAAACTGGCAAAGAATTTCAAACACTAAAAAACGAAATCTCTCACATCAAAGATTATATTGATATTGAAAAATTAAGATACGACGAGGCTCTTAAAGTAAATTTCAAAATTGATGGAAAAACAAAAAAAGTACTGATCAAACCGCTCATGTTAATTCCACTTGTTGAAAATGCTTTTAAACATGGAGCAAGAAACTCAACTAAAAATGGATACATTGATATTACTCTGAAAGCGACAAAAACTCTTTTAGACTTTCGTGTTGAAAATTCGTTTGAAAAACAAACAAAAAAAATAAAAGCACAAATTGGTGGAATAGGTCTTACTAACCTTAAAAAAAGACTCGAGTTAAATTATGGGCCTGATTTTTACAGTCTAGATATAATTAAAGAAAAAAATAAATATATTGCACACCTTAAAGTTAAACTATGATCAATTGTATAATATTAGATGATGAACCACTAGCAATTAAAGTAATTGAAAATTTTATTAAAAAAATTGATTTTTTAGATTGTATAGGAACTTTTCCAAACGCTAACGAGGCTTTAAGCACTATCAAAAAAGAAAAAGTTGACTTAATGTTTTTGGACATTAATATGCCATTTATTGACGGTATAAGTTTTTTAAAAAGCTTAGAATCTCCCCCTAAAACAATTATTACAAGTGCACATTCAGATTATGCACTTGATGGATATGATTTAAATGTAGTAGATTATTTAATGAAGCCTATTCCATTTGAAAGATTTGAAAAAGCTGTAGAAAAAGCTTATAAAGTGATTACAAGAGTTAGAAATGAAAAAAGCCTTGATCTTGATTTTGTTTTCGTTAGAGTGAACAAATTAAATGTTAAAATAAATTTTGATGATATTTTAGTCATAGAAAGTTTAAAAGATTATATCAAAATAGTCACTAAAAACAAAAACTTTATTGTTCACACTACTCTAACATCATTTACAGAATCTTTACCTAGAAATAAGTTTATTAGAATACACCGATCAACTACTGCGGCTATTCAAAAAATTGATGTAATTGACGGCAGCAATGCCTACATAAACAAAAAGCCTTATAAAATTGGNGGAAGCTATAAAGATGACTTTAAGAACTTGGTAGTTAACTTTAATTAATCTTTCATTAATTCTAATGCTTTTGAAACTTTTGTAACTGGGAACTTACAAGTGTTATCTACACACACATATATATAGGTTTCGTCCTTGAAATATCTGTCTTTTAGCAAATAGAGCTCGGACTCGCTTTTAGATGCCGCTACTAAAGCGTTCGGCAAATATTCTTCCATTACCTCCTCTGCTTTTCCTATAGCATTATTACCAGAGATTGCAATTTCATAAAACTTTTGAGAATAATTATGTGAGTTGTTAAGCCATAACAAATGATCTGTTACTCTATCTTTTATCGTTTCGCTCACGTTGTTTATCATTGTTTTAGAATGTAATAAATATTCCTTATTTCCATTAAAATGACCAAGTCTAAATAAATTAAAATTCATTACAGAATTTGCAGATGGAGTNACTCCATCTTGAAGNTTAATTAATGTNTCTGCAAATAAACTTTCTTGATTGGTTGAAAATCTGTAAAACCCAGACTCTTCTTTAAATTTTTCGTTAGAAAAAACTGTTAATTCATCTGCNAATTTTAAATATTTTTCATCAAAGGTAATTTCGTAAAGACCTATAAGGGCATCAATNTAATAGCTGTAGTCTTCAAAAAATAAAACCTCAGCAGGACTGCTACTAGTATGTCTTATTATATTATTATCAATCATAGTTTTTGATAATGAAGAATTTATTAAAAGAGCTTTATTTAGAAAAATCGGATCTTTTGTTGTTTTATAACTGTCAACTAAACCTCTAATAGTTAATGCATTCCATGAAAAAATTATTTTAGAATCAATTATCGGGTGAACTCTTTTTTCTCTCTCTTTTTTCAATAAAGAATTTATATCGTTTAATTTATTATTAAATTCTTTTAATGTAATACCTTCTTTTTTAGAAAAATCTTTATCAGAAATCGTTTGATAAAAAATATAACTGTCATTTTCCCAATAGCCTGTTTCATTTATATTATAATATTCTGAAACCCACTCAAAATTTTCATTCAAAATTTTCTTTAATTCTTCTACTTGCCATATATAAAAATCGCCTTCACTTTTTGTTCCGTCTTCATAATTTGTGTCAGCAGAAATACTTGAATAAATAAGATTATCCTTTCCTGTCATCTTAGTCTCTAGAAATCTGTAAATATTATAAAGTTCCGACTTGAAACGTTCTTCTTTAAATAATTTAAAAGCATTTGAATATACACTCAAGAGCTGGGCATTATCGTATAGCATTTTTTCAAAATGAGGAATATGCCAGGCATTATCAACCGTGTATCTATGAAAACCGCCATCGATTCTATCATTTATTCCTCCTCTTGAGATTTGCAATAAAGAGTTGTAAACAAAGTCTTTCATTTCTTGATTACTGTACTCATTTGAAAATCTCATAAAGAAATTTAACATCGAGGGTAGAGGAAATTTCTGGCCACTGCCAATCCCTCCATTTATTTTGTCTGAATATTTAAAGGCTTTTTCAGCTAGCTCAATTTGTAGCTCACTTGAATATGTTTCGTCTCTTGGAGATGGTTTTACTAAAGCTTCTTTTTTTACACCCTCTCTTACGCTATTAGCATATTCTAAGACGTCTGGTTTTCTAGTCTTATAAAACCCACTAACTTGATTCAAAACCTGAATCCATTGTGTCTTTGGGACGTAAGTTCCTCCCCATATTGGTGTGCCATCTGGAAGAGCTATAATATTCATTGGCCATCCTCCACTTCCTGTCATTAAAACCAATGCTTTCATGTAGATTTCGTCTAAATCTGGTCTTTCTTCTCTGTCAACTTTAATATTAATGAAATTTGAATTCATAACAATTGCAACATCATCGTCTGTAAAACTCTCTTCTTCCATTACATGACACCAATGACAAGACGAATATCCTACACTAATTAAAAGTAATTTATCTGAGTTTTTAGCTAGAGACAAAGCTTCTTCGTTCCATGGAAACCAGTTAACGGGATTTGTAGCGTGTTGCTTTAAGTATAAACTTTTTTCGTTTGCTAAATTATTTTCCATGTCTTGAGATAATATAAAATTTGAGCTCATAATATAAATTAGAAAATAAAGTTTAATGTTACTCATTTTAATATAGGATCAAATTTTTTTTCTAAATTAAATATTTATTACACATGTTTTTATGTTTTATTCAATTATTAAAACTTTGAAAAATCTATTTATTGTATTGTTGTTATTTTTCTCTATTTACTCCTGCAATACAAATAAAGCTGAAATAAGACCAAATATTTTATTTATTATGGCTGATGACCACACCTCTCAGGCATGGGGAATTTATAATGGAATATTAGATAATTACGTTAAAAATGATGCTATAAAATATTTAGCAAATAATGGCACTGTGCTAAATAACATGTTTTGTACAAATTCTATTTGTGTTCCAAGCAGAGCCTCGATTCTAACTGGGCAATACAGTCACCTGAATGGAGTTTACACGCTTAGCGATCATTTAAGCCCGGATAGTCTTAATGTTGCTAAAATTTTAAATAATAATGGATATCAAACTGCTTTAATTGGCAAATGGCATTTAAAAAAAGAACCTTCTGGATTTGACTACTATAAAGTTCTGCCTGGACAAGGCAAGTACAATAATCCTGTCTTTAAAACTAAAGAAAATTGGGAGGATGGATACAAAGGTGGGGTTGAAGAACCCGGATTTTCATCCGATGTCATAGGAAATTCAACAATCAAATGGCTTATGGAAAGAAAATCAACTAAACCTTTTTTCCTTATGACACATTTTAAAGCCACTCATGAGCCTTTTGATTATCCTGAAAGACACAATGAGTTTTTGAAAAACATTGATATTCCAGAGCCAGAATCTCTACATGATTATTTACCATCCAGTTCTGGCAGGAGTTTTGACGGTCAACAGTTAGAAATTTTAACCAATCGATGGTTAAATTATTCTAAAAACAAAGATCACAACTCTGATACTAAATACCCCGGAATGCCTTTTTCAATTGAGAATATGTCAAAAGAAGAAATAAGATCTTTCTCATATCAAAAATTTGTAAAAGATTTTTTGAGATGTGCTGCCTCAATTGACGACAATCTTCAAAAAATTATTGACCATTTAAAAGAGTCTAATCAAATCAACAATACAATTATAATTTATACATCAGATCAAGGTTATTTTTTAGGAGAACATGGCTTTTTTGACAAAAGAATGATGTACGAAGAATCCTCAAGAATGCCTTTTGTTATTAGTTATCCTAATAAAATTTTAAAATCTCAAAGAATTGATGATTTAATTTTAAATCTGGACATTCCATCATTATTTCTTGATTATGCTGGAATTAAATCTCCTAAATCATTTCAAGGCAAAAGCTTTAAAAAAGCTTTGGAATCAAAAAATAATTTACCTATTAGAGAATTTACATATTATAGATATTGGGAACACAGCCCTGTAAGGCCAGCTCACTTAGGAATTAGAAGTGAAAAAAATAAATTGATTTATTTCTATGGTGAAGGGCTAAACAAAAACAACACAAGTAAAGTAAAATCTGAAAAAGCTTGGGAGTATTATGATCTAATTAAAGACCCATATGAATTAAAAAACGAATTTTATAATCCAAAATATAAAAATGAAATTCTAAAATTACACCAGGAACTTATTAAACAAAAAAAACTTGCAGGAGACATTGAAACCTTAATTCCCAATATAAATGAAATTTAAAATTTTATTATTGATTTTATTTGTTTCCAAAGCTCAATTCCAAACTGTGGAATTAGAAAAAATTGACAGTTTGATTAATTCCAGTATAACTTTAAAAAACTTTCCAGGAGCTCAGCTTTTCGTAAAATATAAAGATTCTATTATAATAAATAAGTCATATGGATTTCACACCTATGATTCAATTATAAAAGTTGACAATAAACATCTTTATGATTTAGCGTCATTAACAAAAGTATTGGCCTCCACTTTTTCACTCATGAAATTATATGATGAAAATAAATTAGAACTAAATGATAAAATTTCGGATTATTTTCCTGAATTAAAAAGGTCAAATAAAAAACACACTACAATATTTGAAAGCTTGAGCCACACTAGTGGATGGGTGCCTTACATCAGTCACCAAAATTTTATCAAAAAAAGAAACGGGGACTTAAAAAGGTCAATTGTGCGCAATAAAATGCATAAACGATTCTCTGTTCAAATGAATAATAATTTGTTTTTAAAAAATTCCTATTCTAAAAAGCTATTCAAAAGAATAAGAAAATCTAAATTAAATACAGTGAATGCCTATGACTACTCTGGGCTTTTCTTTTTTTATGTGCCAAAATTGATTAATAAAGTTACCGGGCTTAATTTCGAAAATTACTTTTATAATACATTTATTAATAAAAAAGAGATTACACTTTTATTTAACCCAACAAATGTGTTTAGTAAAAAAATAATTGTACCCTCTGAGTATGACTCTATTTTTAGAAAAGAGTTAGTTCATGGGTTTGTACATGATGAAGCAGCTAGTTTTATGGGTGGTATCTCTGGAAATGCTGGGCTTTTTGGAAATGCACAAAGCGTAGGAAGTCTTTTGAATTTTTTAGGACCTAACAGCACTATGTTTAAACAAGCTACTGTTCATAAATTCACTTCTTATGCTTTTAAAAATAGTAAAATTAGAAGAGGCTTGGGATTTGACAAGCCTTATTCAAATGATGAATATGGAGAATATCCAAATAAAAATTTATCTAAAGATAGTTTTGGACATACAGGTTTTACNGGGACAATGTTTTGGGTTGATCCAGAAAAAAAATTGACAATTGTTTTTTTAACAAATAGAGTGTACCCAAGTCGAAAAAACCAATCTTTTTATGAAAATAATGTAAGAAGTAAATTAATTGATTTATTACTAAAAAATTAAAATGAAATCAATATTTAAAATTATAATTATATTTTTTGGGATATCCAGTTATTCACAAGAATTAATTTTCGAAAATCTATTTGACAGCTCATTAGGCTCTGAAATAGCATGCTACAGAATACCCTCTATAATAACATCAATAAATGGAACTTTAATTGCTGCAATTGATGAGCGCAATAATTCATGTGGAGATTTAAAATGGAACAGAGACATCAATATAGTTCTAAGGAAAAGTTATGATGATGGAAACACATGGACTGAAATTGAAAAAATAATTGATTATCCCGATGGGGAATCTGCATCAGATCCTTCAATGATTCTAGATAAACAAACAGGACATATTTTTATGTTTTATAATTATATGAATCTTGATAAGGCTAAAGATGTTTATCGANTAATGCTAATTAAAAGCTCTGACAATGGAAAAAGTTGGTCANACCCTAAAGATATTACTAGTCAAATAACCAAAGAAAGTTGGGAAAAAGACTTTATGTTTATTACATCCGGAAGAGGCACTCAAACTAAAGACGGAACTCTACTTCATTGTTTAGTAAACCTTAACAAGGGAACACATGTCTTTGGCAGTAACGATCACGGAGAAAACTGGTTTTTAATTGATTCTCCGTTAAATCCAGCAGACGAATCAAAAATTGTTGAACTATCAAATGGAGATTGGCTTGTGAATTCGAGAGTAAATTCAAATAAATTTAGATATTCTCATCTATCAAAAGACAAGGGTAAAAGCTGGTTTTCTTTTGAAAACAAAGATTTATTGGATCCGGCCTGTAATGCTAGTCTAATAAATTATAACACCGGTTCTAAAAATTTATTATTATTTTCAAATGCTTTTAATTCACAACAAAGAGAAAATCTTTCGATAAGCATTAGTTACGACCAAGGCATTAGCTGGAAAAATAATAAAACAATCTACAAAGGTAAATCTGCATATTCGTCAATGACAATACTTAAAAATGGAGATATTGGTTTGTTTTTTGAAAAAGATGATTACTCAAAAAATGTGTTTGTTAGGGTTCCAAAAAAATGGATGTTAGATATTAAATAAAACTTTATTTAAATACTTCTAAATCTTCTTATGCCAGTCCAAGTAACTCTTTTAGTTCTCCCTAAATAAGATTTAGTTCCAGTTCTATGATTAAATTCATTTCTTAGTGAATTTAACTGAGCGTTTCCGTTATCCTGATTTTTCATTATATACTATTGTTAAAAAATTCCGGCAAAAATATATTAATATTTGAATTTATATGCTTTTTTTTTAATAAATTTTAAGAGAATATTAAACTTTAAATTTTGCTATTAAAAACTCTCTTAAATAAAACGCTATTCATTCTTTTATTGTTAACTGGTGTTTTTACAAACGCACAATCAGATTTTGAAATTTCTTCTCCTGAATCACAAGGCTTTTCATCTGAAAAATTAACACTTTTGAACCAGGCAATGCACAGCTATGTAGACGATAACGAGCTTTCTGCAATTCAAACTGCAATTGTAAAAAACGGAAAATTAATTCATTTTGATAGCTATGGAAGTTCTGATATTTCAGAAAACGATCCGCTTGAAGAAGATGATATTTTTCGAATAGCTTCTATGACAAAGCCCATCGTGTCAATTGGCCTTATGATGCTATATGAAGAAGGGAAGTTTAACTTAAATGATCCTGTTTACAAATATATTCCTGAGTTTAAAAACTTAACAATTAAAAAAAGAAAAAAAGTAAAACCTGTTAAAAATCACGTTAAAATAATCGATTTATTAAGGCATTCTGCAGGTCTTAATTTCAAGGGTCCTGAAGACTATAGAAAAGTGATTAGCATGAACTTAGAAGAGTACACAAAAGAGTCAGTAAAAGAACCTTTAAGGTTTGAACCAGGAACTACTTGGTGGTATAGCTCTTCAACAGACATTTGTGGATATTTAATAGAAATTTTATCCGGTCAAAAATTAGATGTCTATTTAAAAGATAAAATATTTGATCCTTTGAAAATGAATGACACTTCGTTTGAACTTCCAAAAAACAAACTTGATAGATTGACTACTTTATATGTTGTTGGAGAAAAAAAAGAGCTTGTTTCTTTTGATAATAAATCTAATTCTCCATTCAAANACAAGGTGACTTTATTAAATGGATCTGGAGGATTACTTTCTACAACTAAAGATTATCTGAAGTTTTCAGTAATGCTTCTAAATAACGGTTCTATAGGANGTGAACAAATACTTAAAAAAAGCACTCTGGATTTAATGAAACAAGATCACTCTTTAGGTCTTAAGTATAAAAAATTAGTATTTGGGAAAAAGAAAGGATTTGGGTTAGGATTTGAAGTTGTCAAAGAAGAAGACACTAAGTTTGGATCAAAAGGCACTTTTGGTTGGGGAGGAATGTTTGGCACTTATTTTAGAGCTGATCCTAAACAAAATATGGTTTACATCTATATGACGCAATCATTTGAAACTTACAGATTGAAATTAGCTGATAAGTTTAGGGCTATGGTTTACGAATCAATTTTAGAATAACTTATTTTTTCTCTTTTAAAATTCGATTTTGTTCCTCGAGCAATGAGTTCATGTCCATAAGCAATTGAATGTTTTTTGGAGTTGAAACTGTTTTATCACTAGGGTCTTCAGCTTTTTTGTTAAGTCTATTAATAAATTTAACAACCATAAAAATTGTAAACCCTACAATTAGAAAGTCTAAAAAAGTTTCAACAAACTGCCCATAACTAATCGCTACTTCTTGAACAGAAATATCCCCGAAGGCATTTGTTTGAGATTCTCTTAAAATTAATTTCTTGTTATCTAAATTAATTCCGTCTGAAAGTAATGAAAGTGGCGGTAATAAAATTTGTTTTACTAAAACATCAATTACTTGATTAAATGATGCTCCAATAATAATTCCTATTGCCATATCCATCATATTACCTTTGACCGCAAACTCTTTAAACTCTTGTAATAATTTCATAATTTATTGAATAAGTTTTAAAGATAATAAATATGTTTATTTACAATTTGTAAAATTAACCAGAGGGTTTTGTTAATCTAGCAAATCTAATCGATGCTATTAAACCTATTATCGAAAATATAACTAACATAAAGTAGACGTATTGATGTCCAATGATTCCTGGATTTTCGTCTAATAGATATCCCATTATTGGTCCTGCAAAAATATCTGGGCTATACCCTACAACTGAAATGATCCCAACCGCAGTTCCTGTTAAAGCAAAGGCGACATTTGCTTCTTTTAAAACTGCAAAATATAATGCTCGTATTGAATACGTTCCAACAGCTAAAATTACTAGAGACAAGAAAAATATAAAATTCATGTCAGGTTTAATAATACCAAAAGAGAAAATTAAAGCGCCAATTAACATAGTAACAAAACCAAAAATTATCCAAAACATATTTTTAGTTCTATCTGCAAGTAAACCGATAGCAATACATACTATTGGCCGTAAATATAATTGTAAAGCACCTACTTCCGCTGCTTCAATTTGATCGTAAAGCATAACTTCTGAAGCATACAAAGAGTAAATATCCGTCACTTTATATCCAACATAAGCACACATTATTATTAACATTAATAACCATATTGATTCATTCTTTAAAACACCCTTAATATTAGTTAGAGTATTTAAGGGCAATTCAAAGTTTGTGTTTTTATCCTCCGTGTTTCTTAGGAAAATTAAAACTAACAGCCCGATAAAAGCAACCATAAAAGAAGAAAGTAATATTACATGCCTAAAAGCTTCTTGCCGTTCTAAAACTGAAGCTGATTTTATATCACTAGTTAATACTATTGTAAATACAAACACTCCAATACTGCCCATTGATGCAGCTACAATTCCCCTGCCTCCATCTAAAAACCCAAACGCCTTTCCTTGATTATTATCTCCTCCCCATAAACGAGTAGCCTTTATCATTGCTCCCCAAAATAAAAATACACTTGTGAATCCCCAATAACCCCATACAAAATCTGTAAAGTCTGATATGAGGGATAAGAGGCCAAAACAAGACCTCCTAGAGCAGTTAAAAACAAAGCTGATGACATTAGTTTTCTGGGTGAATATCTGTCTGTTATTACACCTCCATATATGTATGATAATAATGCAACAACACCATACACTGAAAATAAACTTCCTAATTGAAAATTATTCAACTGAAAAACGTCTAAAAATGTAGGTCTAAAAACTCTTGATAAGACATATGGCAAAAAGTAAATAAATTCTCCTGATAGGATCAGAAGAGTAAGAATCAAAAACTTTTTGTTATTTATTTCTCTATTCACTAAAGCCTAAAGTACAATTAAAAACGATTAACCTAGTAAAGGAATATCAACTTATGATCTTAAAAATTGTCAAATAGCTGCCAAAATTTGATAAGTTTCGAACAAAAAGTATCTTAGATAAGTCAAAAATGTTCAACTTTTATCAGATTACGATGGGGATGTAGCTCAGTTGGCTAGAGCGCTTGACTGGCAGTCAAGAGGTCGTGGGTTCGAATCCCATCTTCTCCACTACATTCTCTTTCAGGTACTTCACAAAAAGTGATGTTAAGCATTTAATAGATGTTTAATTAATTGCCAAATAAGTGCCAAAAAAAAGTATTTCATATCCAAAAGTTTGTAAACGTTACGACGGTTTATATTACATTGATTTTAAGCTAAACAACAAAAGAATAAGGATGTTTAGTGGTAAAAAGATAGGTTCTTCAACCAATCCCAATACGTTTCCATTAAAGTATAGAAGAAATGAAACCATTAACCTCGCAAAAGAGGTTTACGATTATCTTGTTTCTAACAATTACAGCTTCACTAAACGACCTAAAAACAAGTTAGAGTTCTTTGATTATTTGATTGAAAGAAAACTATCAGAAAACCTGTCTGTGTCTTATATAAAAGCACTTAAAGCGATAGCAAGATGTTTACGTGAGCAGTTGGTTTCTAAAGGTTATGTCTCACCTGAATATGTTGATTCCTTGTCTTTAAGGTATCATAATAATACCAGCTTTAATACAACAAGAAGGCACGTTAATGTACTTGTCAATTATCTGTATGAAAATGACTTTGATATAAAGCCCTCTAAACTCAAAAGCAGAAGGCAAACAGAAACTTTGCATAAGCCTATTGAGAATGTAAAAGAATTACTTGAAACTATTAAGAGGTTTAATTACGATTTGTACCTGTGTTGTGTTCTTACGTATTGTTGTTTATTACGTCCACATCAAGAAATTAGATTACTTAAATGGGGTGATTTTAGTGAGGATTTAAGACACATAAGTCTGTCTGGTAGTAAAGTGAAATCTAAACGCAATAGAGTCGTTCCTGTACCCAAATTAGGGCTTGTAAAATCAGACAATAATCTAAACATCTTTACAGGAAGAATACAGCCATATAATAGAAGCTATTTTAACACGCTTTGGAAGCGTTTTAAGAAGGCTAATCCGTCTGTTGAACAAGGTATAACGATTTACTCTTTTAGGCATTCTGGAGCTATAGAAATCTTTAAAAGAACAGGGTCATTAACCAAGCTACAAAAGGCAATGGGGCATTCAAGTTTAAAAGTTAGTTTAACCTACTTAAGAGGATTAGAAGTTGAGGATTTAAAAGAGGAAGATATGCCAATGATTTAGAACTAATTACAATGGTCAACTTCAGGATAGTTCTTGTTGTTTTTATAATTTATATCAAAAACACAATTTTCTTTCAATTTAAATAATGCACCATCATTATATTTAATTTCCACGCTGCCATCAACAATCTTAATTTGCGAAATATTTTTTAAAGCATACTTTTTCATACCCACAATTTACAATAATTTTAAAAGAAGAAGATATGCCTATGGTTTAAGCTATTTTCTTAATATTTTTTCCATCTTTCTTCCTTTTGCTAGTTCGTCTACTAATTTGTCTAAAAATCTTACTTGTTGAGTCAATGAATTGTCTATTTCCTCAATTCGATAACCACATATTACTCCTTTAATTAGATGAGCATTAGGATTCAGTTCAGCATTTAGAAAGAATGTTTCAAATGTTGCCTTTTTATTAATTAAATCTTGTAATCTCAATTCATCATAACCAGTTAGCCATTCTATAACTTGATGTAATTCTACCTTCGTTCTTCCTTTTTTCTCTACCTTATTAACGTAATGAGGATAAACAGAAGCAAATGTCATATTTGCTATTCGTTCGTTATGTTTAACAGTAACTTTCATTACAAACAATTTACAATAATTTTAAAAGAAGATATGCCTATGGTTTAATCATAGAGATATTTTATACTTTGTATACTATAATTATTAACAAAACCATAACTATCTTGAAAACTTATAGTATCCCCAACTTTCCAATTAGCCTGATTATCTAAATATGGAATCTCTCTAACAGATGTTGTTTTGGTAACATCCTCCTTTTTAAAAAAAACAAAGTCAGAGTTATTATTTATTTTTCTTGGAGATGTAGCACACATTGATAGTCCTTCATATATTAAATCAGTAAAGTCAATATTAGAATCTCCATATTTAATTGGAAGATGTTTAGTGTTTTGATACATATATCTATTAAATTCCCAAAAAACTCTTTTATTAATTGTATCCCCAATAATTTTTATATATCCTATTTTTGAAGGTATATATNGTNTAGCAGAAGTATTATTTGGAATATATAGTTTTATGTCTTTGGTCTTTTGTTGAGTGCCCCAAGAATAACCCTCAGTAAAGATATCTTTAGAGAAATCAATAATTAAAGAGTCAACAGAGTAGTGATGGTATGAATCCATCCATAATTTATTACCATCGGCTCTATAATAACGCCCACCACATCCATCAGAGAGTGAACTTCTTATTGGAACTTCAATATTTTTCCATACTTCTGTAAGTTCATATCTAGCTTTTGATGGTGTTTTCGGTGTGAAATTAGCAACTACTGTCTTGTCAGAGTTCATTAATATTTTTAATGGATTGGATGTTTCTGAAACTGAACCAGTCCATTTATCAAAATTAAACTCCACTCTTGGATAAGCAGTTAATGTTATTTCTTGTCCTTCGTCAAATTGACCACCTATTGGACTCAAATCTCCAGCATTAATTGGATTTGATGATACATTCAAATTATATTTAATAGTTTCTCCTTTTGAACAAGAAAATACAAGTGGAATAAACAGTAATAGTAGAATTAGTTTTTTCATACTTAAATATAAGAATTATCTAAACCCTATTAATCTACTCCCTTTATAGAGGACTATGTTGTTGTATAATACAGGTCTATTGTAGCTGGTTATTATTGCTTGTCTTGGGTTGCTTATTTTGATTATCATTATATTTAGTTTATGAAAAAGTTATT
>JGI26117J46588_1000114_pt1 | contig 17057 bp, 36 predicted proteins | sample AOAMet_48_BLW_10_2_FD_46588 | JGI IMG/M metagenome (IMG submission 46588)
TCAGGCTCTGTCTATGCAGGTAATCCAACAAATACAGCAGGTAATCTTTTCTTACACATAGACGGTGATGCTGACGGTGTAACTACTGGCTATAAAATAAGAAGCGGAGTAGACGTAACCGCACAAAGTTCGCACATTGCTTTTGTAAATCCAAACGGCATTGTAGGTACAATCAGGACTTCTGGTTCGGCAACGTCTTACAACACCTCATCAGACCAACGCCTCAAGGAAAACATTTCAGATGCTGATGATGCAGGTAGAAAAGTAGACGCTATCCAAGTACGCAAGTATGACTGGAAAGTTGATGGCTCTCACCAAGACTACGGCATGATTGCACAGGAACTACAGGCTGTTGCACCAGAGGCTGTTTCTGGCGATGCTGACTCAGAAGAAATGATGGGTGTGGACTACTCAAAGCTAGTACCTATGCTTGTAAAAGAAATTCAATCACTACGTGCCAGAGTTGCACAATTGGAGACTAACTAATGACTACATGGACTATTGCAACACTTGAGCGTGACATTCAGCCAGCAGACATGGACGGCGCAGTAGTCGTTGCACACTGGCGGGCTACTGATTCAGAAACTGTAGGCGAGGGAGACGACGCTGTTACCTACTCTGCATCCTCTTACGGTACTGTAGGTTTTACACCAGACCCTACAGCGCCTGATTACGTTGCATACGCTGACTTAACTGAGGCTGATGTATTAGGTTGGGTGTGGGAGTCTGTCGATCAGGAAGCAACTGAGGCGGCTCTAGCGGCTAAGATTGAACTACAAAAGAACCCTGTCACTGCTGACGGAGTACCGTGGTAATGGACTTGTCTATTCTTACAGATGTTGCGAACATAGCGACGGCGGTAGTTGCTACCGCTTCAATCATCGCGGCTATCACTCCAACGCCAAAAGATGACGTTTGGATTGCCAAGCTCTACAAAGTGTTGGAGGTGTTAGCTGTAAACATCGGCAAAGCAAAACAGTAAGGAGGAAGTGACATGGGTAAAAATGAAAAGACCCCAATCACGGTAAATGACAAAGAGTATTACATTGACGATATGACCGATCAGCAAAAGACGGTCATCAATCACATCCAAGATTTAGACCGTAAATTGTCTAGTGCCAAGTTTAATGTCGACCAGCTATCAGTCGGCAGAGATGCGTTTGTCAATATGCTTGCAGAGTCGTTAGAGCAAGAGCCAGCGGAGTGATATAATACTCCCCCATAGGACTTTACTTTTTTATGGGGGATTATCCGTGGACTTGGCACAAGAGGCACTGAACAAACTAGCTCATCACGAAAAGCTCTGTGAAGAACGCCTNAAGCGCCTTGACGAAAAAGTAGATGCGGCNCACAAGGACATAGCAAGCAACCGAAACGCTGTGTTNGCCCTTTACCCCTTCATTTTTGGAGCCGTGGTATTCGCTCAATGGCTGAAGTNAAGCCATGGACATCAACGACTCGACCGATATAACCATCCCAATACGTAACTTAATTGCTATGGTCGCGGCTACGTCTATNGCGACGATGGCATACTTNAGTATTCAAGAGCGCCTGAACGCCATAGAACACGCGCTAGACAAGTCGCAGATGGAGATACAGAGCAACACTGAATTTAGAATACTTTGGCCTAGAGGCGAATTGGGAAGCCTTCCAGCCGATGCTAGGCAGGATATGCTGATCGAGGGCGTACAGTTAGACGTCAATGACCTTAGAAAGATGCAAGATGAAGTGCATGATCTGACCATACGCATTGGCACGATGGAGTCGTTGTACACGACGGAGCAAGAATAATGTATCAATTTCACACCGACCATCCGACCCCTAACGTCTATCTTGACGTAGCGCGCGGCGCTATTTCTAACTCGCAGATTGTNCACAAGTTCGGCGCTAACTTTGACATTGACCAAGCGACAGACCCTGAAAGTGTCTGGACAGGTGGTGGCTTGTATCCCTGGGCGTCACTTTCTAGCGCCCAAACTATTTACTGCATATCAACTAGTGGCAGTGACACAGCAGTTTTAAGCATCGAAGGGCTAGACGCTAACTACAACGAGCTAAGTGAGTCGGTCACATTGTCAGGCACGTCAGCAGTCACGACAACTAACGCATTTTTGCGCGTGTTCCGCATGACGTATGAGGACGGCGCAAACGCTGGAGACATTACAGCTCGCACTGTGAGCGCGTCAGGGGCGATTGTGGCGCAGATAAACACAGGCTATGCCCAAACACTGATGGCCGTCTACACGATCCCTGCGGGCTTTACAGGCTATCTGGTGGCACTAGACGCAACCATCGACGGAACTAAGAATTGTCAGGTTCTGATGTACCACAGACTTTTCGGCAAGCCGTTCAGAATTGCGCACATCGCAGAGTCAGACGGTCACTACCGATATGAGTTTGTCGCACCGATTACCGTGCCTGAGAAAACCGACATCGACATTCGTGTAGCAGAAGTCAGCGGCAACGATGCGAGAGTCACTGCCAACTTTGACCTCGTTCTTATCAGGGACTAATCTATGTGGCAGTCATTACTTGGGCCAGTCGTCAATTTAGTAGGGAGTCACTTTGAAAGAAAGGGCGAAGAAAAGCGCGCGGTACATGAGCGCAAAATGGAAGCAATTAAGCAGGACGCAAACTGGGAAAATATCCACGCAAGCAATTCGGCTAATAGCTGGAGGGACGAGTTTTTTAGCCTGCTTTTCAGTATTCCTCTTGTGCTCTGCTTCATTCCACCTCTCGTCCCTTACGTTCGCGACGGTTTCGCGGTGCTGGAAACCATGCCAGAATATTACCGAATGCTCTTGGGCGCGCTTGTCGCGTCAAGCGTCGGAATTCGCGGACTTACTAAGTGGAAAGGCTAATGACGTATAAATGGTTCACTACGGCAGAGATGAGATGCCAAGAAACTCAAGAGTGCGATATGAAGCAAGAATTCATGTGGGCGCTTGATGAGTTACGCGAGCGTTGTGGCTTTGCATTTAAAATCACCTCTGGCTACAGAAGCGTTAAACACTCTGCCGAGCGCAACAAGTCAAATGGTGGAGGCACACATACCAAGGGTATTGCCTGTGACATTGCAGTAGCTGATAGCGTTCAACGCATGAAGCTAGTAAAGGAAGCTCTCGACATGGGCTTTGCTGGTATAGGTGTGTCGCACAGCGGTGGCTTTGTGCATATCGACATGCGCACAACCACACCCGTGATGTGGACCTACGGTTAAAAGACGCCAGTAACCGCCTTCAGCGTTATTAGTAGTTAGTAAAGGCCGCTTATGCGGCCTCCTCTGCTTCAACACCGTCAATCCAAAGCTCGAACTCGTCGATCATCTCGCTGACACTCATGTCCTCAAGGTAGTGCTTCCCAAAAACCCACATGGTTTCTCCGTAGCAAGGGTTCCAAAATCCCTCTTTGAGAATGACCTCGAAGCACTCGCTGTCCTCTGCAATCTCCTCAATGATGGGCTTCATCTTCTTAGGAACTGCTCGCTTAATTCTTGGTAATGACATTTTTATCTCCCTTCGTTAGTGGCTGTGTCCCCAGCCGATGAATACAGTTTGCCCTAAAATGGTAACTATGTCAACTCATAAACAGAATTAAATTAACAAAAAAAGAAAAATATTTATCGTAAAGTGGTTGCGCTTTGCCCTGAATGGTGCAATTATAGTAAGTGTTCCATGTGGAACTTTGAAGGGAGAAAGCGATGCAAATAGCAATACAAATCAGTAAGCAGGTTGATGACTGGGACAAGTGGGTCGATGAGCTTGAGCAGATTGATAGCACTGCGAGTGCTGATGACTACGACGCAGAAGCCAAAGTCGTCACACTTCTTGTAGATAAAAAATCAATCGACGATTACTACCATCCTGTAGGCGGTCGTTACCCCGTCGAGTTTGAGGGGCGCACAGAGTTCGTCGAAGAAATTGGAATCTGCGTTCATTCGTGCAAGTGGCAAGACCACAACATCATCAATGCAGAGGAAGTCTGCGCAAAACTAGAAGGGCTAGATTATGTCAATTAAATTTGTAGAGCCAAAACCGATTAAGGCAGAGCTGATCCAAGAGCTTGATTCGCTAGTCGGTCAACTGCACAACCTGTCAATCCGCAAGCCAATGCCATTTCATGTGCAAGAGGCCGCGATGGAAGCGAGGATGGCTGACTTCTTGGAGCTGTCAGAGCAAGACTTTATTCGTGGCTGGACTGACTGCGAAGAAGGCATCGAGCATCGCGAGGGCAAGTCAGAGGCGTACAACGCTGGCTACGCTGATTGCTACGAGTATGAAAACAAAGGGGGTCAGTAATGTCTGACGGCATTGTTAAGATTCATGGCAAGGAGTACAAGACGGTTGCAAAGCGCGTGGCTGACTTCCGTGACGCATATCCCAATCACCGATTAGTCACTGAGCTTGTATCGGCAGATGACGAGCGCGTGGTCATGGTTTCTAAGGTCTTTGATACTGATGATCGGCTAGTCTCTACAGGCTGGGCAGAAGAGCGCAGAGACGCTTCTAGGCTACACACTACTTCAAGCCTAGAGATTTGCGAGACATCAGCGTGTGGCAGGGCTGTCAGTTTGCTTCACCGCGACTTGATGGGGACAGAAATAGCCAGTGCTGATGAGGTGGCTAACGCTATCACTCAGCAGAATGACGGCGAGTTTCTCGAGTACATGGCACTTGTTCGCGATCATTTCGACTGGGTCATGTATGCCAAAGAAGCAATCGCAAACGAAGACTGGCAATCACTGGCTGGTATTTGGGGCGACATCGACCATGACACTATGGCTCAGTTGTTCCGCGCGCCGACAAAGGGCGGCATTTTTACAACCACAGAGCGGGCGGCCTGCAAGGGTAACGACGCGTTTAACCAAGCAAGAAAGGAGTTAGCAAATGGAGTATGACAACACGAACCGCGGCGTACTGTTTAAGAATGACCGCAAAGACAAAGAAAGCCAGCCCGACTACAAGGGAAGTTACACCGATGGCAACGGGTCAGAGTTTTGGCTGTCAGCGTGGCTCAAGAAGGACAAGAACGGCAACACCTTCATGTCACTTAGCACGACGGCAAAGGATGACGTTCACAGCAATGGGATGGCTCAAGTACGTCAAGCCGCAAAGCCGACACAGGAGTTAGAAGATGACTTGCCTTTCTAGCACAGGCCGCGCACTTAAGAAGGCTCAAGCACTGGCAGGCGTCAGCAATGACCAGCTGGCTCAAGAGTTCAATGTTAGACCCGTGCAGATTAGTCGGTGGCGTCATCACGAAGACATGAAGTTTAGTCGGGTGGTTACGTTGTGCCAGATGTTTAACTTGTCATTAGACGAGTTTGAGAGACTAGGGAGATAGCTATGCAGTGTCCGTGCGGAGGCTCAACAAAAAACTCAGGCGGCTTACATAAGTGTGAAGGTTGTGGTCGAGTTTATAAGCCAAAATAGGAGGGAAAAAAAGGGCCAGTGATGAGCTGGCCCATAACCACTTGCGGAAGGGATTCGCTCGTGGCATCCTTAGCTTGCGTGCAAAAAGGATAGGAAAATTATACAGCAATACAGCTGACTGTATACCTATCACCTATCCTCTTTTTTATGTACGCCTAGTCGAGCCTAGTTAAATAGTGCTGTCGCATGGTGCAGTTGCTCACGAAAGCCAGATTCCAACAACGACCTTTAGAGGGCGGGAATAAACAGCGTATTGGTGACTTAGTTAGGGACGGTGTTAGCTACCGTGCAGAGATACCCACTGCAAAAAAGTTTGCTGATGAATGTTGTTGGATTGGGAAATTAAATGTAGGTCTTGGTAGGGTCACCCATAGCCCTCTAATGACCACTATTGTCTAAAAAAAGGAGAAGGGAAATGGATTACAAGACATTAAAAGAACTGAAGAAAGACGCAATGCGGTATAGGTGGTTAAGAAGCACTCAAAACGAAGAGCTTCGGTGGACTGAAACTTTCGGTTGTGTTGACAGCATAATGGTCAGCGATGGTGATATAGGATCAAGCGCCCCTGATGCTGAGGAACTGGACAATTACATTGACGTGCAAATGTCAAAATACCCAATCACCTATTGCGGCAGAGAAGCCATTAAAGACGTGTTTGGCAGAGTGGCAATACAGCACAGATGCGAATGCGAAGAAGATGAAGAGGACGATAACGATGATTACTAAAAGCGGCACAGACTGGCAACCAACAGATGAGCAACTGCTAGGCTGGCAACACGCCTACACAGAAGTTGACGTATTCGCAGAGCTAAACGTAATGGCTGTATGGCTTGACTCTAATGAGCCTAAGCGCAAGACCGAGCGTGGAATGCCCCGCTTTATTAACTCATGGCTGTCACGAGCGAATCAAAAGGGTGGCAGTCCGTTTGCACAAGAAGCAGAGAAAGAAAGCGGCAAGATACCAATGAAGAAGTGGACTCAGCTTGATGACTGCACTCACGACTTCATGCAAAGCGAAAGCTATCGGCAGTTATGCCTTGATCGGTTTGGGCAGTATGTAACCTACAGCGGGGAGAGGGTGACGCGATGAGTGAGTCACGATATGAACAAATGAGGATGCAATGTGCGGCCTTTCATGAACAACACCCTGAAGTTTGGGAAATGCTGAAACGGTTTAGTAGAGAAATGCAAAACAGAGGTTTTAAACATTATTCAATCAATGGCATTTTTGAGCGCATCAGATGGGAAAAAGACATCGGCGGGGACGGCAAAACTCAATTCAAATTGAATAACAATTACCGTGCTTTTTATGCCCGTCGATTTATGAAAATGTACCCGCACTACGAAGGGTTTTTCCGATTACGTGAGCAAGTATCAGAGGACACAAAAGCAACCTATAGACAAGAACTAACACCGCAGGATTTTGAATATGTACGGTGAATTCTGGCTTATAAAAGACCCGATAGAAATCAAAGACCGAATCAAGGCGTTTCAGACGTTTCTCGAAAAAGAATGGTGCTGGGACAAGCCAGTGTCTTGGCAGGTCAAAGAGTACAAGCCACGCCGCTCAATGAGTCAGAACGACCTATTCCATGTCTGGGTCAGGGATATGCTTAGGCACTTTAAAAAGAAGGGTGGCTTCACTGGCACAGAGGAAGAAATGAAGCTGATGGTGAAGTACAAGTTCCTCGGCACAGAGGATATTGAGGTCGGCAGTACCAACATCCCAGCGCAGGTTCGGCGCACATCGACGCTGGATAGGGGGGAAATGCTATACTTCATGCAACAAGTAGAGGCGTGGTGTATTGATCTGGGTGTCAAACTCACCAAACCTACCAATTCGGAGTACGCCAAGCTAGCAGGGGGATAAGCATGAGCTTATTGCAGTTTTGCACAACCGAAAGGCAGAGAGAAGTAGCGAGCCGAGTAGACAAGGGCATGAGCGCCCGCGAAATAGGACTAGACCTTGGTATTAGTAGGACTACTGTCCGCGACCATTTGAAGGCGGTGCAGAAGAAAGCCAGCTTGCAGGGTTACAGTCCAGAGCATGACTATGTGCATTCCGTACCAGATGGCTACACGGTCAAGGGTGTCTCTACGCTGTACACTGACGGAAAGCCCACGGCCCAGTGGGTTAAGAGCCAGTCAGACAAAGAAAGACAGCTTGAAATGCTCGTGGAGCGCATGGAGCAAAGCCTCGATTTAGTACCTCCGTTTAAACCGACAAAGCCGCCAAAGCAATCAGATGACAACTTGCTTTCACTGCTGACCATAACGGACTTTCACGTTGGATCGGCGTGTTGGGAAGCGGAGACAGGCGACAATTTTGACACCAAGATAGCCGCAGACATTTTTTTAAACGCTATGCACGATATGCTGGCGGCTTGTCCTAAATCAAAGACGGGCTTGCTGAACATCTTAGGTGACTTTATACACTTTGACGGCATTAACCTACAGCCAATCACAAGTGGTGGCGGCCATGTTTTGGACGCGGACACGCGTTACACAAAGATTGTTGACGTATCTATGTCGATAGTTAGGGAAGCCGTGAAAATGATGCTGAAGCGATTTGAGAGGGTCGTAGTGGTAGTCGCAGAGGGTAATCACGACATTAGCTCTAGCGTATGGCTCCGCAAGTACATAAAGCACTTGTTTGAGAATAGTCGTGTAGAGGTCATAGACAACGCATTCCCGTATTACGCCTATCTGCATGGCAATTGTATGCTTGGATTTCACCACGGCCACAAGATGAAATTAGCAAACCTGCACAAGCTATTTGCAAGCGAGCCACGTTTTCGAGAGATGTGGGGCAAAGCGTCGGCTGGCGTTTATATCCACATGGGACATTACCACCATGAGCGCGTGATAGAAGACGGCGGCGCTATTGCAGAAATGCACCCATCACTAACAGGCAGGTCAAGCTATGAGGCTCGTGGAGGATGGATGTCACAGCGTGGCGCAAAGGTCATCACATACGATAAGCTAGACGGAGAAGTTCACAGAACCACTATTAGGCCGCGACTATGATCACACTCCCCATTCTCTCGATGCCGTTACCAGATGGCGGGTCAGTTGTTTGCAGAGTGGAGGCGATCATTGGAGCAACAAGCAACATGCGCAACGAAGATTTGACCGATGTATATGTCGAGGTCATGTGTCCTGAGGGCATCACTATAGATGTAGACATCGACTCGTTTACTCAGAGTTGGCTTGCGGCACTCATCACCCCTATGTCAGAAATGCGGGAAGATCATGGTATGCACTAAGTGCCATAAAGACATGGTGCCGATGTTCACAGCTAAGGGCGGCAAGCTAGAAGGCTGGTCGTGTGAGTGCGGCAATATAGAGAAAGCAATACTACGCGAACGACAATTCACCCAAGAGACGTATTATGGCAATAAAGCGAACGAACGCCGATATTTGGTGTAGCAAGGCTGTGAGGCTACGTGACGGCGCTTGTGTGCGATGTGGCAACACAGAGACGAATCAGGCCATGCACATATATGGTCGCAGAAATAAAGTCGTAAGGTATAGCCTCGATAATTTACTGACAGGCTGTTACACCTGTCACCGCTTATTCACCGAGTCGCCCGTTATGTTCACTGACTTCTGCAATCAGCATTTAGGTGAAGGCCACATGGAGATATTGCGGGAGAAGTCGCGTGGCATTCTGAAAGAAAACAAAGCCGTTCGTGATGAGATTGCCAAGCACTACCGCGAGCAGATCAAGCTCAGAGAGCAGAACCCCGACCATGTAATCATTTCCTATAACTGATTGCTTGCTTTTGTTATAATAACAACGAAACAAGAGGATGTTGTTATGTGTGTACAAAGCCAAAGACAGTTTTTTGCAGAACGGCACCACATCGTTGTGACTGACAAGACCGCAGAGCTACTGGCTCGTTTGGGCAGAGACAAGGGCATCGGTGAGGAAGAATACCTCAAGCGGCTGTTACGTCACCCCAACGAAGACCACTTCATCGCAGAGATCGCGCGCCACTACGGTTAAGTAATCTGACTGCGCCAGACCATTGCGCTTTCCCTTCCCCATATAATTATCAAATTAAGATAAGAAAATGCTTGCAAAGGATAATTGCAGGTAGTAGATTAACTACATCGGCTGGGGACACAGCCACTAACCAAGGGAAAAAGATCATGACTACTATCGAATCAAAAATTGCAAAGGCGCTTGGCAAAAAGCGCATGGCGAAAGTGTCTGACATTTTCGATGATGGTCGCGCTATCGACATCACACTTACCGACAATACTGGTGACGTGTGGGAATACGAGCAAAACGGCTACGGCGATTTTACTATCACTGAGGTGATCTTTTACGCCAAGCGATTCATCGACGAGTCTGCCGCATAAGCGGCCTTTTCTTTTAGGGGAGAGCGATGACAACAATCGTCTTTAATTCTTTGGAGAGTGCTTTGCGCTGGGGTAAAGGCCATGACGTGAGCACTAAATATGTCGACAAGGTGCAAGGTACTTGGCTGATGAAGTATCCCAGCACCCATGACCCGTACGAGGTAGAGTAATGTCACGAGCTATCGACTTTCCTTACAACATGACACATCAAGAAATCGCGGATGTAATGGGTGTAAGCCGTCAAACAATCAGAACGATTGAAATCAGAGCGTTAAAAAAACTAAGAAACAATCCAAAATTGAAGGGGTACTGCGATGCACTTACATCCGAATATCAAATATGCGGTGATTTTCCTGTTAGTGGTGATAGCATTCGGGATAGCTGGTCAGGGTGACTACGAAGAGGCCGTCAGCGAGCAAGACATTTATTGTGAATTCGTCGAATTGTGGGAGAGGACAAATGGCAGGGACGGACATCCTGACTGGCGCAGAATTTATGAAAAGACTTGTCTCGCTGACCAATGACGAGATTTAATGGTCGCAACTGCCATTCTGATTACAAGGTCATAGATTGTGAAGCTGACTTATAAGCAGGTAAGCGACGCGGCTCAGATGGAAAGCGAGGGCGTAGAGGTATGGGCGCTCTCACAAATCTTCGATGTCCATGACATGACGATGCGCAAATACTTACGCGCGTATTACAAGTACGGTAAGTCATTCTGGTCCCCATATCCATCTGAGGCAGAACATGGCGGATCATCGGAACACTGATGACGACCAACCGCCACTATAAATAACTTGCTAATCTCCGTAGCTTCCTTGGGTGTGAGAAACCCCTTGCCCGCTTAGTGCGGGCTTTTTTATGCGTGATTACAATATCTTGGTATAATATGCGCGGGGGACACTATATGTTGCAGACCGTAACGATAGATTGGCATCCTGTAGAGCAAGGCAGTATGCCAAGAAATGAAGGTAGCTATCTCGTCGCATTCGATGACGGCGCGGTGGAGACCTACCCAATGTCAGACCAAGACATCAAACGCGGAGAGGTAAGAGACGGGCAAACGCATGGCCTACTGTGGGCCGCAGGTATACCGTCACCAATNGACGATGGCGAAGACTAGAGCGCAACGTGAAAGAGGNATNAGGCAGGACGAACTCAGAAGCTATTTAGCGGAGCGGGGTCGGCTTGATTACGTCTTTGATAACATTGAGAAAATCGAACAGCTAGACCCTGAGTCTGATGAGCACTTCGACAAGCGCCTTCAACAGCTTAAAGTTGCAAACGAGCAACGCATAAGATTGCTCAATAAGTACCTGCCAGACATGAAGGAAGAGCAAAACGAAGTCACTGATCTGCCGCCTGTCGTCATACAGCTAACTAATGCAACTGACCCCACCACAGTCTGACATCTTTGTATGCCCTGCCCGCTTCCGTGTAGTGGTCGCGGGTAGACGTTTCGGCAAGACCTTTCTCAGCACAGCAGAGCTAATCAGTCGTGCGCTTGGTAAGCCCAATCAAAATGTATGGTATATAGCCCCTACGTTCCGCGCTGGCCGCGATATAGCATGGGACATGCTCACACAACAAATCCCTCGCGAGTATATTGCCAAGACTAACGAAACGTCGCTCACTGTTACGCTGAAAAACGGATCTAGTATTTCGATCAAGGGCGCAGAGAAACACGACAACCTTCGCGGACGAGCAATCGACTTCGTGGTGCTTGATGAGTTTGCCGACATGAAGCCAGAGGCATGGTACGAAGTTATAAGACCTTCTCTTTCTGGCAGGGGTGAGCAGGGTTCCGCTTTGTTTATAGGTACGCCCAAAGGCCGCAATCACTTCTATGATCTGTACGGAAAAGGAATAGACCAAGATGAAGGCTGGCAGTCTTACCAGTACACGACCATTGAGGGCGGTAATGTGCCGCCAGATGAGATTACGAGCGCCAAAGCAGACCTTGACGACCGAACATTTCAGCAAGAATACCAAGCACAGTTCGTCAACTACAGCGGCATCATCTACTACGGGTTCAAGCGTGAGCAGTCAGTAGTCAGGCATGATGGTGAACACCCTGTCATCCACGTCGGGATGGACTTTAACCTTGATCCGATGTCTGCTGTACTGATGACTCGCAGAGGCGACACACTGCACGTATTCGACGAGATTGTTATGTTTGGCTCGAACACCGATGAGATGGTCGCAGAGATTCGCACACGCTACGGAAATGGTACAATAGTCATATACCCTGACCCTGCATCGCGTCAACGGAAAACGAGCGCAGGGGGTAGAACGGATTTGTCCATTCTGCAAAACGCGGGATTTGATGTAAAAGTAAGGTCATCACACGCGGCGGTTAGAGATAGGATAAACAGCGTAAACTCGCGTCTACTGTCTAAAGATGGTCAGCGGCGCTTGTTTGTAGACCCTAAGTGCAAGAAGGTGATCGAATCATTGGAACGCCACACCTACAAGGAAGGCACCAGCCAGCCAGAGAAGGACGGCTTCGATCACATGAATGATGCACTAGGCTACGCCGTTGAATATCTATTCCCCATACGAAAGGCGAATAAGCCGCAAGCCCCGCAGAGGTGGACGTAAATGTATTACGAAGATATTGAGTACCAGCATCCCGACTACGAAAACAATCTGGACCGCTGGGAGTTTTATGTTCGGTCATACATGGGTGGGCAAGACTATCGCGATGGCTCTTACCTGACCAGCTACCTCAATGAAGACAAGAACGCATATTCGCGACGCTTGGCTTTGACTCCCTTGGACAACCATTGCCGCAACGTGGTCCACGTTTATTCTTCGTTCCTATGGCGTCAGCCGCCTACTCGTAACTTTCAGCAGATGGAAGGCAGTGCAGACCTTATCGCATTCATCAAGGACGCTAACCTCGACGGCCAGAACTTCAACAGCTTTATGCGTGAGGCTCAGATATGGTCGAGCGTGTACGGCCACGTGTGGATTTTTATGGACAAGCCACAGTCTACGGCAGGCACTAGAGCCGAAGAGCTAGACCAAGAGATACGCCCATACGTCACGCTGATAACACCAGAGAATGTCTATGACTGGAAGTATGAGCGAATGCCAAGCGGTCGCCATGAGCTGACCTACATGAAGGTGCGCGAGTCAGTAAACCGCATTGACGGCACGACGACAGAGACGTATTTCCGTATCTGGACCAAAGAGCAGATTCAGCTTGTCCGCTACCACGGTGACGAGGCAACCATCGTCGAGACTATCGACAACCCTATCGGCAAGATACCAGCGGTGAATATACCTGCTAACCGATCAATCGTTCGTGGCATTGGTATCAGCGACATCTCTGACATCAGCTATATGCAACAAGCCATCTATCAAGAGCTATCGGAAATTGAACAGCTTATCCGCATCTCTAACCACCCGACGCTCGTGAAGACCTTTGACACTGACGCAACTGCTGGTGCTGGTGCAGTCATCAACATTAGCGATGATATCGACGCGGGATTAAAGCCGTACCAGATGCAACCGTCTGGAGCTAACCTAGACGCCATCAGAGCCTCTATAGAGGACAAGATCGACTCGATCAATAGGATGGCCCACATGGGCGCAGTGCGCGGCACAGAGGCAATGACGCAGTCAGGCGTTGCCATGCAGACTGAGTTCCAAATGCTGAACGCCAAGCTAGCAGAAAAGGCCGACATCCTTGAGCTGGCTGAAGAACAGCTGTGGGAGTTGTGGTGTCGTTGGCAAGGTCACAACCTGCACGAGGTAGAGGTCAGCTATCCTGACAGCTTTGACATTCGTGACTATGGGACAGAGCTTGAGTTCCTACAGAAGACTCGCGCTAGTGGTGTCAAGTCAGTTACGTTGTTGCGTGAGATTGATAAGCAGATCGCAGACCTTGTGCTTGATGACCAAGTGCTTGCACAGGCACACGCTGAGATTGAAGAGGCTACCACAGCGGTCGGTGACTTCACCAAAGAGACGCAGATTTACAAGTACCACATCGACAGTGGAATGGTGACGCCTAACGAAGTGCGCGAGAAGATCGGGCTTGAGGATATCGCTGGTGGCGATACGCTCGTCGAGCCAGTGCAGACGGTAACTGATGGACAGTGAGGAACTCACCAAGGCACTCGCAGGGGCGACCTCTAACCATGAGCGTCGCCTTTTGCGCGCTATGGAGCAGTTGCGGCGCGGCCTAACTGACTTGATGGCTGGCTTGCCTTTGCGTGACGGTCAGCTGTTTGACCTTGACGCGGCGTTAGCACTTAGGACACAGATCGACGGCCTTGTTCGTGACGAATACCTCGCAGTCATAGACGACATCATCCGTGAGTACCCTGACGCCGTAGCATTGACACAAGAGTTCATGGAGCAATTTGCGGCCTTTAGAGTTCCGCAGAGCGTCATCGGCCAGTTACAGCAGTTCAGCTTCACAGGTCACGAGGCATTGGCTGACGACTTTGTAGAGGCGCTTTACCAACAGGTGTACAACAACACGCTGTCAGGTACGCCATTCTCAGCAAGCCTTGCAGAGCTTAACAGCCTGATTGACGTGGATTTACAGCGATACTCAAAGACCATGCTTCACGACTCACTGTTTGAGTTTAGTTCGTCAATACAGCAGGCGGCGGCGGCAGAGGCTGGCATTACCAAGTTTAGATACGAGGGTGATACGATAGAAAGCACACGGCCCTTTTGTCGCAATCATGTCGGCAAGGAATACACTACTGACGAGATATACGAAATATGGAATGATAGCTGGGCAGGTAAGCGCACTGGCGACCCATTCCGTGTACGAGGTGGCTACAACTGTCGGCACTGGTGGGTGCCAATTCCAGAATAGGAGAAAGCTATGCCGTATCACAAGAAAGACAAAAAGAAGAAAAAGCGTAAATCGCGCTGATTTGATATAATTTAACCCACTCGAAAGAGGATTCGTAACATGAGCGATGAAATCATGGCAGAGGCGGTAACTGAAGCCGCAGTGGAAACACCACAAGTTCAGGATTCAAAGACGTTTACGCAAGATGAGTTGGACCGAATAGTAGCTGATCGTGTTGCTCGCACTAAGCGACAATATGAAAAGCGCCTAGATGGTATCGACCTCGATGAGGCAAAGTCTCTTCTACAACGACAGCAAGAAGCTGAAGTCGAGAAGCAGAAAGAGCGCGGAGAGTTCGAGTCAATTCTGAGGCAGACCGTCGAGAAGAAAGATCAAGAAATATCGACTTACAAGCAACGCCTCGAAACGCAGTTAGTTGATGGGGCATTACTGTCAGCGGCAAGCCGAAACAATGCAGTATCGGCAGAGCAAGTCAGTCAGTTATTACGTGGTTCGGTTCGGCTGTCTGAAGACGGCACCGCAGAAGTTTACGATGCGAACGGAACGCCACGCTATAACGAACAGGGCGAGCTTTTGTCAGTTGACCAGTTAGTCGGTGACTTCTTGACCTCGAACCCGCACTTCGTGAAAGCGTCATCAGGTGGCGCAGGATCGCAGACAGCGGTAGGTGGTTCCACGTCGAAACCTATGTCGGCGGTCGAAATGGAAGCTAACTGGAATAGCGGTGGCAAAGAAGCCTATCGCGCAATGATGTTAGCTAATAAATAAACCGCTAATCACAGGAGATTTTCATCATGGCGGCTACTACTTCAACAACACTCGACGATCTGTTTGCAAATATCATCATGCAGGCTCGTTTCACTGCCGAAGAGCAATCGCTCATGGCTGGCCTTATCACTCGTTATGACATCGGCAATGTTGCTGGCAAGACCATTCAAGTACCTAAGTACCCAGCGGTTGCGGCGGCTGATCTGACTGAAGGCACTGATATGTCTTCAAGCACAGTATCAACCTCTAGCGTCACTGTTACTGTCGGTGAAGTTGGTGCGCAAGTTGTACTGACTGACCTCGCGGCAATGGGCGCGGGCAACCCTGCTCAAGAGCTTGGAACTGTATTGGGTAACTCTATCGCCACTAAGATGGACCAAGACATCATCGCTTTGTTCGATGGCTTCTCGGCTTCACTCGGTGCGGCGGGTCAAGAGATTACCGTTGCTGACTTGTTCAAAGCGGCGGCTACTTTGCGTAACAACAAAGTTACTGGCCCAATCTCAGCAGTGATTCACCCATTCCACGCTTATCAATTGTCAGCTAACCTGACTAACACGTTCGCGAACCCCAACGGTGGCGACCTGCAAAACGAAGCAATGCGCAACGGCTTCGTAGGTTCTATCGCAGGTATCGACGTATACCAGTCAGCTAACATCACTCCTGACGGATCAGATGATGCCAAGGGATGTGTGTTTGGCCGTGAGGCAATGGCAATTGCAATGAAGCGTGACTTCAACCTCGAGACAGAGCGCAACGCCTCTCTCCGTGCGTTTGAGCTTAACGCTACAGCCGTTTACGGTGTTGCAGAGCTTGATGACAGCTACGGTGTAGAGATGCTTTTCGACGCGGCACTCTAAGATGTACACGGCCCTTCGGGGCCGTTTTACTCAGAGGTTTATATGGCAGTTAATTATCGCGGTGAACAGTTTGAGGATTACAACGTGGCAAAGCGTACGCCACGACACGCCTCTAGCTCACACGCGGTTCTAGCTCGCTACAAAGGTGTAATCAAGCTACTACGTTTTGGCGCTCAAGGCGCGAAGACTTACCCACCTAGAGATGGTGAGTCGGCCCGCGACAAGGCCATGCGAGCGGCTTGGTATGCACGACACGGTGATACCCTAAAGAACGCAACGCCCTTAGATAAAATCTATTGGGCGGCAAAAATTAAATGGTGATGGCATGGCATTTAGTGACGACAGCAATCTTGTAGAGTTAGTGCCAGACATTTTAGACTTTGGCATCACTAGCTTTTCTGACGAACACCCACGAGCGCAGGCAGACATAGAGCGCGAGATTCGGAACCAGTGGTGGCACCGTAAAGGTATCGCTGGTGAGATGGACCCATCTTATTTGACTGATTCGCAGTGGACTCGTTCAGCCTCTTATCTAGTGTTGTGGAAGTACGCATTGCCACAGCTTACAAATTGGGTTGATGACGACCGCTTTTTAGCGATGATCGACTTCTATAAAGCGCGATACGGCGAAGAGATTGACGCAGTATTTCAAGACGGTATTGAGTACGACGCTGACAATGACGGTCAGGTTACGGATAAAGAGAAAGAAATCGTCGCAATCAATCGGTTAAACCGATGATCGAAATTAACATCGACACGAAGCCTCGTGACCTTCGCAAGATGGTTGA
>JGI26117J46588_1000122_pt1 | contig 16057 bp, 10 predicted proteins | sample AOAMet_48_BLW_10_2_FD_46588 | JGI IMG/M metagenome (IMG submission 46588)
AGATGTCTTCTTTCTGAATGGCCTAATAAAGAAAAGGTGCACCCAGCATCTGAGGCCATAGATGCAGAAATTGAGCCAGTTCGCGCTCCACCACTAAAATCAATATCTTGAAGACCAACTTCTAAATTTGAATCTTCAAATATTTTTTGAATTTGAGTAAAGTGTATGTGAGATGGAGCTATGCCGATGTCTAAAAACTCATCATTTGAAAAAATTTGAGTTAATTCTTTATGCCAAGCTATGTTTGAGGTAAAACCCCCATTAGCTTTCCAGTTAGCAATAATCATAAATTAAAGTTTAGATTCTATTAAAGATATGATGTCTTTTGCATACTTANTAGCAACTTTTTCTTCTGGAGCCTCGACCATTACTCTGATCTTATTTTCGGTACCTGATGGTCGTACAAGCACTCTTCCAACAGTAATATCAGATTCAACAGTCTTAATAAAATCTATTATGTCTTTATCGTTAATTACATCTTTATTGATTACTTTTACTGCATGATTAATTTGTGGCATCTTTGTGAAATTTGCTAAAACCTCTGAGGGGTCTTTTTCAAGAATTAATAATGATGATATAACTTTTAAAGCCGCAATAGTTCCATCACCGGTACTTATTAGATCTTTGCATATGATATGACCAGAGGTTTCTCCACCAAGAAGCCAACCATTTTTAGCCAATAACTTGCTAACATATTTATCACCAACATCAGCTCTTTTAAAATCATAACCAAGCTTTTTAATTCCATCTTCAAGGCCTAGGTTACTCATCAAAGTTCCAACAACTCCAGACCAGGCTCCTACTCTATTTGGGTTTGAAAAAGCTAATATATATAAAAGATCGTCACCATCAAGAATGTTGCCTTCTTTGTCGATTAAGATAACCCTGTCGCCATCTCCATCTAAAGATATCCCAAAATCAGCTCTTTGCTTAATGACTTCTTTTTGGACTAATTCAGGGTGAGTAGAGCCACACCCGTCATTAATATTATATCCATCGGGGTTTACACCAATAGATATAACTTCAGCTCCAAGCTCTTCGAATACACTTGGGCTTACTTTATAACAGGCTCCATTTGCACAATCTAAAACAACTCTAAGAGATGAAAACGAAATATTTGAAGGTACTGTAGACTTGCAAAATTCAATATATCTTGCTCCAGCTTCATCAAATCTTGAAGCCTTACCAAGATCTTCTGTCTTTACAGGTTTTAAATCACCATTAAGAATTTTTTCAATTTTAAGCTCTAACTCTCTCGATAATTTTTCACCATCTGAATTAAATATTTTAATTCCATTATCCAAAAAATCATTATGGGAAGCGCTTATAACAACGCCAAACTTTTGCCTAAGGGACCGTGTTAAATATGCAACACCTGGGGTTGGTAATGGGCCACACAAACTAACATTTACTCCGGCAGCTATAAAGCCAGCCTGAAGTGCTGATTCAAGCATGTATCCTGAAACTCGGGTGTCTTTACCAATCATGACAGTATTCCATCCCTGCTCTTTCATGACTATGCCAGTAGCATGACCAATCCGGAGACATGCCTCGGGAGTTATATGAGTCTCTACAGGACCCCTAATACCATCTGTACCAAATTTTAAATTCATAAGAAAAAGATTATAACTCTTCTGCAGTTCCTTTTATTGAAGTTTTTTTCTTAGTATTTGATTTAGGTTCATCGTCTGACCAGCCTTTAGGCTCTCTTGGTTGAGCGCCAGCCATAATGTCATCTATCTGAGGAGCATCTATAGTTTCATACTTTAATAGAGCATCTGCCATAACATTTAGCTTATCAAGATTTTCTTTTAAAAGGTTTTCCGCTCTTTCATAACATGAATCTATTATTAATCTAATTTCAGAGTCTATTAATTTAGAAGTTTCTTCGCTTCTTGTTTGAGAAGGGGAAGCTGCCGATCTCCCTAAGAATGGACTGCCTTCATCTTCACCATACTTAATAGTACCTAGAGCTTCTGATAAACCCCATTTAGTGACCATGTTGGTAGCAATTCCAGTAGCAACTTCAATATCATTCGAAGCGCCTGTGGTTATTCCTTGCGACCCATTAATAATACTTTCAGCTATCCTTCCGCCAAATAAAGTTGCTATCCTGCCAAGCAAATATTCTTTGCTTTGCATATAAGTATCTTCTTCAGGTAAAAACATTGTTACTCCTAAAGCTCTACCTCTTGGTATAATAGTTACTTTGTAAACTGGATCATGCGTAGGACAAAGTCTACCAACAATTGCATGACCAGCCTCATGATAGGCAGTAATTCTTTTTTGTTCTTCACTCAAAATCATTGATTTTCTTTCTGCACCCATCATTATCTTGTCTTTGGCTAGATCTAAATGAGATTGATCAATTTTTTTATCAGAATATCTTGCAGCAAATAGAGCAGCTTCATTAATAAGATTAGCTAAATCTGCACCAGAAAAACCTGGAGTCCCTCTAGCAATCACAAGAGGGTCAACACCTGAATCTAAAGGCACTTTTCTCATATGGACTTTTAAAATTGCTTCCCTTCCTCTTATATCTGGAAGGTCTACAACAACCTGTCTATCAAATCTACCAGGCCTTAGCAAGGCTGGATCTAGAACATCTGGTCTGTTTGTAGCGGCAATAACAATAACTCCATCATTACCCTCAAAGCCATCCATTTCTACAAGTAATTGATTTAATGTTTGCTCTCTCTCATCATGACCTCCACCCATTCCTGTTCCTCTATGCCTTCCAACGGCATCAATTTCATCAATAAAAACAATACAAGGTGCTTGTTTTTTAGCTTGTTCAAACATGTCTCTTACTCTTGAGGCTCCAACACCAACAAACATTTCAACAAAATCAGACCCCGATATTGTAAAAAATGGAACCTTAGCTTCACCTGCAACCGCTCTGGCTAAAAGTGTTTTACCGGTTCCTGGAGGGCCAACCATCAATACGCCTCTTGGAATTTTGCCACCAAGTTTTTGGAATTTTGTAGGGTCTCTTAAAAAATCAACCAATTCTTGAACATCTTGTTTTGCTTCCTCGCAACCCGCAACATCTCCAAAGTTTGTTTTAACTTTTCCACCTTCCATAAGTTTAGCTTTGCTCTTTCCAAAAGACATAGGACCGCCCTTACCAGACATCCCACCTTGCATTTGTCTCATGAAAAAGAAAAATATTCCTAATAATAAAATAATTGGAAATGCCCCAACTAACAGTTGCGACCATATGGATGGTTGTTCGATTTTTTCATAAACTGCAATAATTCCATTTTCTTCAATTGCTCTATCTACAGCATCATCTTTTTTAAAAATTGGATGAACTGTTTCGAATTTAGAGCCATCAAGCCTATCTCCAGTAATGGTCATTTGATCACCTTGAAATATAACTTTTGCAATCCTATCTGATAGGATTTCTTCTTTAAATTGACTATAACTAATTTGCTCACGAGCAGTTGAGTTTTCAATATTATCGAAAACATAAATTAACAAAGATCCAAGAACTACCCATACCAATATATTTCTAAAAATACTATTCATTATCTATTTGCTCCATAGAGAAAAATTTCACCCGACTGCTTCTTTGAAGCAGCCGGTTTAAAAGTTTGAACTATCTTAAAAGAAAGTTCCATTTTTTTTCGAAGACCTTTTAATTTATTGTTTTGAAAAGTCTTCATAATCATTGATCCACTTTTTTGATTTAAGTATCTGCTAGCAGTACTTATGGTTAGATCATTTAGTTCGTATATATTTTCTGTGTCTACTGCACTTATACCTGTTAAGTTTGGGGCTATATCTGAAATTACAAGGTCAAACTTGCCCATAAGAGACTTGATTAATTCTATATCATCTATCTCCTCAATACTCCGCTTAAAAAAGTGTACCCCTTCTACAGGCTCCATATCAAGAATGTCTATAGCATAGACATCAGATACTTTAGATTTTTGTTTAATATAATGAGCCCACCCCCCAGGAGCAGAACCAAGATCAAGTATATGTTTTGCTTTTTTTAGTACTTTGGTCTTTTGAACAATTTCATCTAATTTATAAACTGCTCTAGTTCTGTAACCATCNTGCTTTGCTTTGATTGCCCAATTATCTGCATGCATTNTTATAGATGCTTCACTTCCAAAATTTCATAGTTAAGCTGCCCAGATGGAGTCTGAACTGAAACTTCATCATCAACAAACTTACCAACAAGCCCCCGAGCAATCGGAGTGTCAATTGATATCATGCCCTTGTTTGGATCTGATTCTAAATTACCAACTATTTTATATACAATTTCTTTGTCATTATCTGAATCATAGAGAGTTATTGTAGATCCAAAAATAACTCTTCCAGTTTCAGGAATTTCCTTTACATCAATCACTTGAGCATTCGCAATTGCATTTTCCATTTCATTTATTTTTGCTTCCATCAAGCCCTGAAGTTCTTTTGCTGCATGATATTCAGCATTCTCTTTTAAGTCACCGTGAGCTCTTGCTTCTGCAATAGCTTCAGATATCTTTGGTCTTTCTACAAACTTAAGATTTGATAATGTTTCTTTAATGGCTATTTCACCATTTTTAGTCATTGGTACTCTACTCATCAAATTATTATAGCAACTAAAAAAATTATTTATTNATTTCTTGAAGAGTAGAATATGTCCAATCAGATTCTTGGCTTTTTAGAGCTTCCATCACAGCCAAAGCACCGAACATGGTAGTGGTACAAAATATTTTATTGCGTAATGCTGTCTGTCTTATTGCTGCTGAGTCTTCTATAGATTGAGCTCCCTCTGTAGTATTGATTACTATATCTATTTCATTATTCAATAAGCTATCAACAGTATGAGGACGACCTTCCATAACCTTATTTATTCTTTTTACAGGATAGTTTAATTTTTGAATATATTCTGCAGTTCCGCCAGTTGCAATCATGCTAAACCCGTTGCTAACAATTAATGGGACTAACTGATCAAGATATTTTTTATCTGAATCTTTAACACTCACAAATATAGAACCTGATCTAGGAAGTACTTTATTTGCTCCTTTTTGAGCTTTTGCATATGCCTCACCAAAAGTTGCTCCAATACCCATTACTTCGCCTGTTGACTTCATTTCAGGCCCTAGAATTGGGTCAACTAATGGAAATTTATCAAAAGGCATTACNGCCTCTTTTACAAAGAAAAGATCNTNAGGNAGCTTACTGTTAAACCTTTGGTCAATTAGTGACTTTCCAATCATAGCTTTTGAGGCAATCTTTACTAATGATCTTCCGATCGCTTTAGAGATAAAAGGCACAGTCCTCGAAGCTCTCGGGTTTACTTCAATAATATAAATTTCATTATCTTTTACTGCAAACTGAACATTCATTAATCCAATAATATTTAACTCTTTAGCTATCAGTATTGATTGAGTAGATAATTCATCTTGTATTTCTTTAGATAAACTATATGGGGGCAATGAGCATGCAGAATCTCCAGAATGAATTCCAGCCTGTTCTATATGCTGAAGAATTCCACCAATTTCAATATTAGTGCCATCTGATACAACATCGACGTCAATTTCAATTGCATCGGTAAGATAACTATCTAAAAGAATTGGTTTGCTATTTGATACTTCAACTGCTTCGGTGAGATACTTTTTTAGCTCTTTGGTATTATGAACAAGTTGCATTGCTCTTCCACCAAGAACGTATGATGGTCTTACTACGATTGGAAAACCAATTTCATCTGCTTTATGTAACGCTTCTTCTATATTTTTTACAGTAGCATTTGAAGGTTGAGTTAACCCTAATTTAATAATTAATTCTTGNAAACGTTCCCTGTCCTCAGATTTATCAATAGCATCAACATCTGTACCAAAAATCTTAATGCCCTTTTCAGATAAGATATCTGCAAGTTTAAGAGGGGTTTGACCTCCAAACTGGATTATTACTCCCTCTGGAGATTCATTATCAATAATATCTAGTATTTTTTCAGAAGTAATTGGTTCNAANTACANCCTATTTGAAACATCATAATCTGTTGATACTGTCTCAGGGTTGCANTTAACCATTATAGATTCGAACCCCTCTTCTTGCATTGCTAATGATGCATGAACACANCAGTAATCGAACTCTATTCCCTGACCTATTCTATTTGGACCACTTCCTAAAACAANAATCTTTTTATTTGATGATGGTTTGCTTTCACAAANATCTCCATAAGTTGAGTACATATAACATGTCGTGGTTGCAAACTCTGCAGCGCAGGTATCAACTCTCCTGAACACTGGAATAACTCCTAAATCTTTTCTTACTTGTCTAAATTCATTTTCAGTTGAACCAATCATTTCAGCAATTCTTGAATCAGAAAACCCTTTTTCTTTTAGATGTATTAATTCATTTTTATTTAGCNGATTTAGTGAAGTATTTTGTAAGTTTTTTTCAATACTTATAATTTCGTATATTTGATCTAAAAACCAGTAATCAATTTTAGTGAGGTTATAAATTTTTTCTAGGCTCCATCCAGACCTTATAGCATCTGCAACATAAAATAATCTTTGGGGTCCGGGGAAAGTTAACTCATATTGAATTTTATCTAAGCTCTCTGGCAAGTTTTCTACAACTGGATTTAGCCCATTAAGATCTTCTTCCATACTGCATAACGCTTTTTGGAGTGACTCTTGGAAATTTGAGCCAATTGCCATGACCTCTCCAACTGATTTCATTTGAGTTGTTAATCTAGTATTTGCTTGAGGGAACTTTTCAAATGCAAATTTTGGTATTTTTGTAACTATGTAATCAATACTTGGTTCGAACGATGCCGGGGTCAGCCCTCCAGTTATATCATTCTTTAGCTCATCAAGAGTGAAACCAACAGATAATAATGCTGCAACTTTTGCAATTGGAAAACCTGTAGCCTTTGACGCAAGCGCAGAAGATCTGCTGACCCTTGGGTTCATTTCAATCACAACCATTTTTCCATTTACAGGGTTAATAGCAAATTGAACATTGGATCCACCGGTATCAACACCAATCTCTCTTAAAATTTTAAAGGAAGCATTTCTCATTACCTGATATTCCTTATCAGTTAATGTTTGAGCTGGAGCTATAGTTATAGAATCTCCAGTATGAACGCCCATTGGATCAAGATTTTCAATTGAGCAAACTATAATGCAATTGTCCTCGCAATCTCGAACAACCTCCATTTCAAACTCTTTCCAACCTATAAGAGATTCGTCGATAAGCAATTCACTAGTTGGAGATAATTCCAATCCTTTTTCACAAATTCCTTTAAATTCATCTATGTTGTAAGCTATTCCGCCACCTGTTCCCCCCATAGTAAAAGATGGCCTAATAATACATGGGAACCCTATGCGCTCTTGAACCTCCAGTGCATCTTCCATTGAATGAGCTATTCCAGAGTTTGGAGTTTCAATTCCAATACCATTCATGGTCTCGTCAAAAAGCTGCCTATCTTCAGCCTTATCAATAGCTTCTCTATTTGCACCAATTAAAATAACTCCATGTTTTTCCAATACTCCCTCTTTATCCAGGCTTAGAGCAGTGTTTAATGCTGTTTGGCCTCCCATTGTAGGAAGAATTGCATCAGGTTTTTCTTTTTCTATTATCTTTTCTACGGACTGCCAATGAATTGGCTCTATGTATGTAGCATCTGCCAATAGAGGATCGGTCATGATTGTTGCTGGATTTGAGTTCACCAATATAACTCTGTAGCCCTCTTCCTTAAGAGCCTTGCAAGCCTGAGCTCCTGAATAATCAAACTCACATGCTTGGCCAATAATTATTGGGCCAGCTCCAATAATCAAAATAGACTTTATATCCTTACGTTTTGACATATGCATCTACCATAGACTTAAACTTACTAAATAAAATTTGAATTTCCTGAGGTCCTGGGCTTGCTTCAGGGTGACCCTGGAAGCTAAATGCTGGAGTATCTCGGAACTCTATGCCCTGAAGAGATTGATCAAAAAGAGATATATGAGACACACGAATATTATCTGGTAAAGACTCAACATCTACAGCAAACCCATGGTTTTGACTGGTGATCATAACCTCTTTAGTTTTAATATCCTGCACTGGATGATTTGCACCATGATGGCCAAATTTCATTTTGTGAGTTTTAGCGCCTCCAGCTAAGGCTAACAATTGATGGCCAAGGCAAATTCCAAAAATAGGTATCTTGATATCTAAGAATTTTTTTATATTTTCAATTGCGTAAGTGCATGGCTCTGGATCGCCAGGCCCATTTGAGAGGAATATACCTCTTGGAGATAATTCCATAACTTCATCAAATGAGGTTTTAGCATTAACAACATGAACTTCTCCAGCATAATCAGATAACAGCCTTAATATATTAGTTTTAATTCCGAAATCATATGCAACTATTGGTCCATTTTTATTTGAAGACTCTTTATGTTCTGGCCAAACACCCTGATTCCATTTATAACTTTCAGCAGATGAAACCTCTTTAGCCAAATCAAGACCCTCAAGCCCAGAGAAAGACTTAGCTTTTTGAAGAGCTTCAGCTTCTGATACCAATCTTGATGATCCTATGCAGCAGGCCATGGACCCTTTTTCTCTAATTATTTGAGTGAGCTGTCTAGTATTTATTCCAGATATAGCCATAACATTCTGCTCAATTAGAAACTCTTCGAGTGTCTTTTGAGATCTCCAATTGCTTGGCTTAGTGCAAAATTCTTTCACAACCAACCCAGAAGCATGAATTTCATTAGATTCATGATCTTCTGCATTAATTCCAGTATTCCCTATATGGGGATGAGTAAAAGTAATAATTTGTTTTTTATATGAAGGATCCGTGATAATTTCTTGGTATCCAGTCATGGAAGTATTAAATACTATCTCACCAACATCAACTTTTTCTTCACCAAAGCCCTCTCCATGGAATATACTGCCATCTTCTAAAACTAAAATAGAATGAAAAGGCATTATATACTTGCCTCATAGAGGTAAAATAGAGAAGAATAATCAGAATATCTTGAATAAGAAATTTTGGATTTTAATGAGCTAAAATATCGTGCCGGCATTAAAATTGTACTTTATAGACTTAGGAGCCAACTGTCTATATAAATTTAAAAAAATATGAAAATTTCAATCAAAAATAATACTCAAATCCAAAAAATGCGAATAGCAGGGAAGCTTGCTTCTGAAGTGCTCGAAATGATTGAACCTTTCGTTGTTCCAGGAGCCTCAACTGGAGAGCTTGATAAAAGATGTTTTGATTATATTACTGACGTGCAAAAGGCAATTCCTGCAAATGTTGGCTATAGAGGGTTTGAAAAAACAATATGCTCAAGCATTAATCAAGTTATATGTCATGGCATCCCAGATAATAATAGAATCTTAAAAGATGGTGATATTCTTAATATTGATGTAACTGTCATAAAAGATGGCTGGCATGGAGATACATCAAAAATGTACCTTGTTGGAAAGTGTAAGCCTCATAATGAGAGGCTCGTTAAGGTCACTCAAGAGTGTCTATATAAAGCTATTGAAGTTGTGAAGCCTGGTGCCTATCTTGGTGACATTGGCCATGCTATACAACAACATGCAGAATCTAATTATTACAGCGTAGTTGAAGACTATTGCGGACATGGTATTGGTGATATTTATCATGAGGATCCTCAGATTCTTCATTATGGTAAACCTGGGAGGGGAATTGAAATTAAAGAAGGTATGTGTTTCACCATTGAGCCAATGATTAATCAGGGATCAAAATACTGTAAAACACTCAGAGACGGCTGGACTGTTGAAACCAAGGATGGAAGAAATTCAGCACAGTGGGAGCATACGTTAGCTGTAACAAGTAATGGTGTTGAAGTTCTAACTAAAAGACTTGAAGAATCTCTATGACAGAAAAAGAATCAACCATAAACAAGTATTTTTGGTCTGATTTTTCTAAGATATATAAAAAACCTTCGCTTATAGATGACCATCTAATAAAAAACTCAAATCTCATCGAAGCAACTCTTATCAAAAACTTTACAGAGCTTGGCTTGAATCAAAATTATTCAATTTACGCGAATGGTGGTTTTGGAAGGAAAGAAATGTTTCCATCATCTGATATCGATATTTCAATAATTGAGAATAAAAATTCTACAGAAGACAAAATAAATTTAGAAATTTTTATAACCAAATTGTGGGATTTAGGATTCCAAGTAGGTCATTCGGTTAGATCAATTGCAGATATAAAAAAAATATCAAAAAATGATTTAAAAGAATTTACATCATATCTTACAAGAAGAGCATTAATCTCTACCCCTGAAATTGATATTAAAATTTCAAAAACACTTAATAGTGTCTGGAGTAAAAAAAGTTTCTTCAACGCTAAGCTTTTGGAACAAGAGGAAAGGTATTCCTCATATCACTCAACAGCATTCAATCTTGAGCCTGATTTAAAAGAGTCCCCAGGCTGCATGAGAGATTTTCAAACATCTCTTTGGATTCTTCAGCAGTGCTTTAATTTGAATAGCTATACTCAAATCAAAAAATCTAAAGAATTCAGCATAGAAATTGTGTCAGCTATTAATTCATATAATTTTATAAAAGCTATGAGATTTGCATCAAATATCTTATCAAATAACAATAGATTAAGTTTTGAATCTCAACTTGAAATTTCAAAATCTGCAAAATTGAATAAAAATACAGGCAAAGAGTCGGTTGAAAAAATGATGAAGGATTTTTATGGGCATGCATCCAATCTTTCTAATTTTAATAACCTGGTATTTGAAACTTTTAAAGAAAAAAATAGCTTTGCAATTAAAAAAAGATTTGGAGATTTTTATTTAAAAGCAAATAAAATAGGAATAAAAAGTTCCAATATATCTGAAAATAAGCATCTAATATTTGGAATATTTATTGCTATTGGCTCGAATAAGAAAGTTAATGCCATAGACACCTCCACGATGGCTTTATTAAAAAAAAATATTCATATAATAGATAGTGATTTTAAAAAAGATGGATTTTATGCCTCGCAGTTTCTTGAAATACTTAGATCAAAATATAATTTATCTTCAATATTAAAATCAATGAAAAGCCTAGGCATTATCCAGGCCTATATAAAAGAATTTGATGAAGTTGTAGGGCAAATGCAATTTGATCTTTTCCATGTTTACACAGTGGATGAGCATACATTTAAAGTTGTTAGAAATATGAGGCAGATGCAAATCGAGTTTCATGAAGATTTTAAGCTTGAGCATGAATTACTTAAAAAGATTCCAAAGGTCGAAATTTTATATCTAGCAGGCTTATTTCATGATCTTGGCAAAGGTAAAGGCGGAGACCATTCAGAAATAGGNGCAAAAACTAGCTATAANTTTGCCAAGAAAATTGGTCTATCAGTTGCAGACGCAGATCTGATTTCTTGGTTAGTTTTAAATCATTTACAAATGTCTTCCATTTCACAAAAAAAGGATATTTCTGATCCAAAAACAATAGAGTCATTTGCCGATATAGTATTAAATACAGANCGCTTNGACTATCTATATCTTNTAACAATTAATGATGTCAAGGCTACTAACCCCTCACTTTGGAATGGTTGGAAACATGGNCTANTAAGAGATCTTTTTTTGCTNACAAGGTCTAAGCTAAATAANGANCCAATAAAAACATCAAAGGAAATTTCTAAAGATAGACAAAAAAATGTACTGAGTACTGTTGAAAATGATTTACAGAAANATCTTTCAAGNTATTTCTCTCTCTTTGATGATTCNTATTTCAATAAAAATAATTCTAATAAATTGACCTGGCAAAGCCAACTAATCCTTCATAGTAACAATAGNGGTTTGGTGATTGGATGTAGAAAATGTTTTGGAAATTTATTAGAGGTTTTTATTAAGACTGAGAATTTTGATGGCTTGTTTTTAAAATTAATTAAAGTNCTAGAGCTTTCTGGGTTNGAAATTATTGATGCTTCTATTGCTACCAGTATTAATAAAGATATAGCTGCAAATACTTTCATAACTAAATTCGTACACCATGATAGNGCCCTCAATAACTCTGAAGTTAAGGAGGTCAAATCAAGNCTTATAAATAATTTTAATAACTTCTCTAAAAGAAAGGACACTGATTCAAAAAAATATAAAAAATCAGTTGCATTTAAAAAGAGTATGAATGTCTCAAATATTGAGGATAAAAACCAAAAGAAAAATCTTTTGACAATAGAGACTTCTGATGGGCCCGGTCTTTTAGCAAAAATTGCCAAGGTTCTTCACGATAATGGGACCTCAATATATTCTGCAAGAATAAATACTCTAGGTGATAGAGTTGAAGATACATTTGAAATAGAAGACGTTACCCTGTCTAGCGTTTCAAAAAAGAAAATTCAAAAAATTACTGATGACCTTGCTCAAATTGTATAAATTAAGGTATTACCAAACTATAATAATAAAATGAAAATTAATGCAGTTGGGTACGCAACCATATCCAAATCTGGTGATATCTTAGATGTATATTATCCTGAGATAGATTTCAATGGGCTTAAAACTGATATCAAAAACTCAAAAAACTTTAGTTCCTCCAAGAAACTTATTGAATTGAACTGGAATCAAGATGATCTAGATGCCCCTGTTAAAGATGTTACTTCTGCATATTTAAAACTTCATCTAATTTCATATAAATTTGTTAAGCCCAATTCTATTAATTTAGATGGCTTATTTTCCGCTCTTCCAAATGTTGCCTGGACAAACCAAGGCCCAATAAGTACAGAGGAAATTGATGAAAGACTGCTTGATTCTAAACTAAATGATTCAAATTTGTATNTTAGATCTTTAGATAANTTTCCCTCTCTAACAGATTATATTATTCCAAAAAATGTCAGAATTGCAGATGCTTCAAGAGTTCGATTGGGCGCCTATTTAGGGTCTGGGACAACTGTAATGCATGAGGGTTTTGTTAATTTTAATGCAGGTACCATGGGTACAGCAATGATTGAAGGTAGAATTTCAGCAGGTGTAGTAGTTGGTAAGAATTCTGATTTAGGTGGCGGGTGCAGCACTATGGGAACTTTATCTGGCGGGAATAATATCAAGATATCTGTGGGTGAAAATTGCTTACTAGGAGCTAACTCCGGTTTGGGAATTCCGTTGGGTAATAACTGTACAGTTGAAGCGGGTTTATATGTTACAGCTGGAACAAAAATAGAACGGTTTGATGAGCAAGGTATATCTTTGGGTATTTGTAAGGGGTCTGACCTTGCTGGATATTCTAATGTTGTATTTATTAGACATTCTCTAGATGGTAAAGTTATGGCTAAATTTAATAATTCTTCAATAGAGCTAAATTCGGAGTTGCATTCTAATGATTGAGTTTCTTCAAAAATTAATTCAAATTGAGTCACTTTCCCCAAGAGATGAAGGGTGTTTTGATTTAATCGAAGATCGATTACAAAAGCTTAACTTTGATTGTAAAAGAATTAATTATCTGAATGTCGAGAATCTTTATGCAACATTTGGTACAAAAGGAAAGTTGTTTTGTTTTCTTGGGCATACTGATGTGGTTCCAACTGGTCCAATAGAGAACTGGAGTCATCCACCCTTCTCTGGTCACATTGAAGGAGATATTATGTATGGCAGGGGAACTGCTGACATGAAAGGATCTATAGCAGCATTTCTTGATTCATTGGATGAGTTTTTTCTATCTAGTCCTGATCTCAATTTTAGAATTGCAGTCTTACTTACATCAAATGAAGAAGGAGATTCTTCAGATGGATTCATAGATAAAATTGTTAATGACATGATTGATGCTGATGAGAAAATTGATTTATGTCTTGTTGGAGAGCCTACCTCTTACCTAAAAATTGGTGATAGTGTAAGGATAGGCAGAAGAGGTTCTTTGGGTGGCTCATTAAAAGTTCTTGGCAAACAAGGCCATATTGCATATCCAGAAAATGTAAATAATCCAATTTTTTCTGCAAGTGATGCAATAGTTGAGCTTAAAAATACAGTCTGGGATAATGGAAATGCAATTTTTCAACCTACAAGTTTTCAAATATCCAATATTCATTCTGGAACTGGAGCAAAAAATGTTGTTCCTGGAGAGTTGGAAATGTTTTTTAATTTTAGATACTCGACTGAGTCTTCTCAAGAAACATTGATTGATGAGTTCGAGGCTATTCTTAAAAAATTAAATATTGAATACGAAATCGATTGGAAATTAAGCGGCCTTCCCTATTTGACTGAAAAAGATAATCTTAAGGATGTTGTAGTTCAATCAGTTCAAAAAATTACTGGATATAGTCCTGATTTAAATGCAAAGGGCGGAACATCTGACGGAAGATTCATTGCAAAAATGGGTACAGAAATTGTTGAGCTTGGCCCGCTAAATGAAACCATTCATCAAATAGACGAACATATTAAAATATCTGAGTTAAGGGTCCTCAAGGATATCTATACAGATATCCTTGAAGGCCTAAATAGAAAGTTAAAAAATAATCTTAGTTAACTTTCTGCCTTATTTGCTTTAAAGAAAAAAGCCAGCCCAATTAGAATTGCGGCAATTACTGCATAATATTGAATCATAAAAGTAAATATAGGCTGAACTGAAGTTAATCCGTCAACTGTTGCATCTCCACCAAGGAGACCAGCAAGGACTCCGCCTATTGCTGACGCAAGGAACCATAAGCCAAACATTTGGCCCATATACCTCTTAGGTGAATATTTTGAAAAGGCAGATAAACCTATAGGAGAAAGTGCAAGTTCACCCCATGTTTGTAATAGATAGGTGATTACAAGCCATCTCATGCCAACTGGCGAAGAGATCATAGCCAGTTGAACAGCATAAACCATAACAATAAAACTAATAGCCATAAAGATTAAACCAATTGCAAATTTTATTGGAAGTGACGGATCCATATTTATTCTTGCCAAGTGAGCCCAAATACCTGCAAAAATAGGTGCAAATATAACTACAAATATAGGGTTTGCGAATTGCAGCCATCCTATTGGAATAATAAAACCTGCTACAGATAGATCAGTATAATCTCTTGCGAAAATACTCAATGAACTTGCTGACTGATCAAACCCCGACCAGAATGCAGCGGCGCCAATAAAGAGAACGAACAACAAAAGAAGATTCTTTTTTTCTGAATCTGACAAGCCTGCAAAAATATATAAATATAGAAAATATAGACCAGCTACAACTGTTAAAAAATATGCAAAGTTTTCAGCAAAAACTCTTGGATCGATAGTTATTAAACCAAGAAGGCCCAAACCTATAACTCCNAACATTAAAACCAAACTAAGTTTAGTCCATCTAATAAGTTTAGCTCTTCTTAAATCATCCATGTCATTTGGATTAGCGCCAGCTGAACCCAGAAGATGTCTGAACTTAATGTACTGATAGACACCAAATGCCATTCCTATTCCAGCAGCACCAAACCCATAATGCCAACCGATTTTCTCACCAAGATATGAGCAAATTAAAAACCCAAGAGTAGACCCAACATTAATGGACATATAAAAAATTGTATAACCAGAGTCCCTTCTGTCATCATTGTCCTTATAAAGATTTCCTACTATTGTTGAGATATTCCCTTTTAATAAACCTGTACCAAGTACCACAAGAATAAGTCCCAAGAAGAATGTCTGCTCTAATGGTATTGCAAGGGTGAAGTGGCCTAAAGCAATAATAATGGCACCTATAAGGACTGCTTTTTGATGACCTAAAATATTATCTGCAATCCATCCACCAGGAACCACCATAAAATAGACCATTCCAACATAAATGCCATAAATAGCATTAGCATTCATTGAAGAAATACCCATCCCAGGATTAAAGCCAGTTATTGAACCTGTCATGTATAAAACTAATAATGCTCTCATTCCATAGTAAGACATTCTTTCCCACATCTCGGTCAAGAATAGAGTTCTTAATCCAATTGGATGCCCAAAAAAACCTGTTTCTTTATTCATAATGATTTATTTTCTAAGTTGTTTTAACTACTATAACAAAATGAAATTAAAATCACACAAAGTCTCTCCTGTAAAAAGAATTGCAGCAACTATCTATGATTTATTCTTACTTTTAGGAGTTTGGTTTTTGGTCGGATCAATAGCTTTATGGG
>JGI26117J46588_1000128_pt1 | contig 15629 bp, 17 predicted proteins | sample AOAMet_48_BLW_10_2_FD_46588 | JGI IMG/M metagenome (IMG submission 46588)
GTGCTCAGTGCTCAGTGCTCAGTGCTCAGTGCTCAGTGCTCCAAAGTGTTTCAGACCCTCCGCAAATATGAAGCTAACCGACTCGTACGCCTCCCAATTCAATGCGCTTTTGCTGAACACATCCATCACCTAATGCTTTGTATTATGCTGCAATTTCTCCAACGTTATGCTTAAGCCGGCTCTGGGCGAAAACCGGCCTATCCTGTTTTGAAAAAACCTCATTCTTGATCGCCCGCCGTCAAAGCCTTTTTGCAGCTCATGGGCAGAGCCCAAGCCATCAGCCTTGTGCTCGCACTTCCTGCAAAACATAATTTCTTGTTTTGAAACCGCGAGCGGGTTTCATAAACCCTTTGCCCAAAAGCGATTTGAATGCACGATGATACGTGGCGTGCGAAATATCGCGCGCCAAAGTATGGCGGGCAAGATCATGCGCCACAAACTCTCCATCTTCACCGGCTACGTCGGTTGCTGCATATAAGATATCGCGCTCGGTTTGGGAAAGCGTATGCAGACCCTCATTCTTTTCCATATCTTTAATCATGGCGCGCAAATGAATTAATTGTGTGTAATGTCTCAAACTGGTCACCCTAAAAAACAAAAAAAATACTAGAACGAGGCTAAAATAGACGCCTCTCAAACTGAGCTTTACAGAAGAAAAAAGCAAAAATAAGGCAGAAAACTTGTCGGGATGAGAAAAATGAAAATTTTTCGCTGGCGGCGGGATCAGGACTGTAGAGCTGCGCGTGTTGAGATGCTTGATCGGCGCAGGGCAGGCGTAAAATTCGCCCGAGAAGAGAAGGCACGAACGCGCATCATACGCGGTGCGGCTGCCCCCTTTGCTTGGCCGTTATATGTGATAAAAAATGGCCAGCTGCGTTATGAACTGCGCAGCTGGCCGAAGTGAAAAACCTTTGCATGGCCATTTCTGGCCGCGTGTTTTCAGGTTTTACTTAAGGGCTTTATCGGTGATTGCGTGCGTCCAAGCACCGCTTGGTTTGGCGGTGATCACCGGATCTGACCCGCCTGCCATCAAGGTTGCGACTGTGCGCTCATAGTCGGCGGGGTCCAACGTGCCGTTTGAGCCGGCGGTGAGTTTTGCAATTTCTCCCATCATGCGCACTTGATGTGCCTCGGTTTGGGCGCCTGATTCATCATTGTCCAGCACGATATTTGCCGCTTCAGCCGGGTTGGCTTCTGCGTATTTCCAGCCCTTCATCGAAGCGCGTACGAAGCGCACCATCTTATCCGCAAAAGCAGGGTCTTGCAGATTGTCTTCCAACGCATAAATGCCATCCTCCAATGTGGCCACGCCCTGGTCTTCATATTTGAATGTGATCAGCTCATCTTCGGACACACCGGCATCCAAAACCTGTCCAAATTCATTATAGGTCATGGTGGAAATGCAATCGGCTTGGCGTTGCAACAGCGGATCAACGTTGAAGCCTTGACGCAACACGGTAACCCCATCATCGCCGCCCTCGGTGGAAATACCTTCCTGGCTCATCCAGCTTAAGAATGGGTATTCATTGCCATAGAACCACACACCGATGGTTTTGCCTTTGAAATCGGCGGGGCTTTTGATCCCTGTATCTTTCCAGCAGGTCAGCATCAAACCTGAGCTTTTAAAGGGCTGGGCAATATTCACCACGGGTAGGCCTTTTTCGCGCGCGGCCAAGGCAGAGGGCATCCAATTCAGCATCGCATCAGCGCCGCCGCCAGCCAGAACTTGCGGGGGGGCGATGTCGGGCCCACCTGGTAAAATTGTGACATTCAGGTCTTCCGCTGTGTAAAACCCTTTGTCCAACGCCACGTAGTAGCCAGCAAATTGGGCCTGCGTCACCCATTGCAATTGCAGCTTCACATCATCGGCGGCTTGCACGGTGGTGGCTGCGGCTGCAGCCATCAGCGCCAGGGCACTTGATAGAATGGTTTTCATCGTTTTTCTCCTAGTTGGTTTTGGTCGTTTATCATTTTCTCTGCTACGAGCCTCTTTGCGAGGGGTGCCAAAAGGTGACCCCCTTTTCTATTATTGCGACGGCGCCATAAAACGCGCTTCCCGCCAGCGCAGCGACAACGATTTCTGCCCAGACCATATCAAGCGCCAATTGCCCGACAGAGGCGGAAATTCGAAACCCCATTCCCACGACGGGTGAGCCGAAAAACTCGGCAACAATGGCGCCGATCAGCGCTAGCGTGGTTGAAATTTTTAACCCGTTAAACATAAATGGCATCGCGGCGGGTAGCCGCAATTTTAAAAACGATTGCGCCGGGCGCGCGGCGTATGTGTGCATTAAGTCACGTTGCATGGCTGTGGTTTCGCGCAATCCGGCGACGGTGTTCACGAGCATTGGGAAAAACACCATGACCACCACCACTGCGGCTTTCGATTGCCAGTCAAAGCCAAACCACATCACTAAAATTGGCGCGGTACCAATGATTGGAAGCGCCGCGATAAAATTTCCCACGGGTAACAGCCCTCGGCTTAAAAAATCAAACCGGTCCACCAGAAATGCGGTGAGAATCGCGGCGCTGCAGCCAATCAGATATCCGCGCAGAGCGCCTTTGAGAAAGGTTTGTACAAAGTCTTTCCAAAGAATTGCCAGATTATCTGCCATAGTGTCGACCACCAAGGAGGGTGGTGGTAAAATCACCAAAGGCACGTTGAGGCCGCGCACCAGCATTTCCCAAACCAGCAATAAGGTCAGGCCAAACAACGTTGGTACGATCACTTTGACCAATCGCGTGCCGGAGGCGGTGCCATTGGCCAATTTGACATTGAGCGTCCAAGCCGCGATCCAGACCACAATGCTGAAAAAAACAATGCTCATGACATTCCCATTTTTTTCAACGTGAGTCTTTGAATCACTCCAACCAGCGCCACCAAACTGGCGGCTACAATCGCGGCCATGAACAAAGCCGACCAGATTTGCACGGTCTGCCCATAATAGGACCCGGCCAAGAGGCGGGCCCCCAAGCCGCGCACGGCGCCAGTGGGCAATTCGCCAACAATCGCCCCAACCAAGCTGGCGGCAATTCCAATTTTTAGCGATGCAAAAAGATAAGGCAACGAGGCGGGCAGGCGCAATTTCAGCAGGCTTTGAGGCGCAGAACTGTTATAGGTCTTCAACAAATCAAGCTGCATCCGATCAGGGCTGCGCAATCCTTTCACCATTCCAACGACCACGGGGAAAAAGCTCAGATAGGCGCTGATAAAGGCTTTCGGCAGTAGGCCTTGGATGCCTATAGAATTCAGCACCACGATGATCATCGGTGCAATGGCCAAAATCGGAATGGTTTGCGAGGCGATTGCCCAAGGCATCACACTCATATCCATCGCCCGGCTATGCACAATCCCCACGGCAAGCAAAATACCCATGCCGGTGCCGATTGCAAAGCCAAGCAAGGTAGCGCTCAGGGTGATCCATGCATGAAACACCAGGCTTCGCTTCGAGGTTATTTTTTTCTCAACCGTGGTTTTCCAAAGCTCGCTGGCCACTTGATGGGGCGCAGGAAGCCGCGGGCGGTCTTGCGAAAAGGTTGCCGCGATGGCGAAACTATTCGTCGCCACAAGCCCAATAGCCGAGAGATCCCGCCGCTCTTTTGCACCGGCCGGAACCACGTCAGCTCCCGCGCGCTCGGCGGTGGTGAGAGCAGATTTTATATTCATCGGCACCACGGCCACATACCAAGCGGCCAGCAAAGCCAATATAACCGTTAGAATGGGCAGCAGCTTTTGTGTCATTCTGCGTCATGCCCCGCGCGAAGGCCTTCGCGCACCCGTTGCGCGATCGCGATAAATTCTTCTGAATCGCGAATATTCAGCGGACGTTCCTCTGGCAGGCTGCTCTCGATCACATCCGTGATGCGCCCCGGGCGCGGTGACATGACAACGATTTTTGTGGATAGATACACCGCTTCGGGAATCGAATGGGTGACAAATCCGATGGTTTTATGCGTGCGCTTCCAAAGTTTGAGCAATTGCTCGTTCAAATGGTCCCGCACGATTTCATCCAGCGCTCCGAAAGGTTCATCCATCAAGAGGATATCGGCATCAAAAGCCAAGGCTCGGGCGATGGAGGCNCGCTGCTGCATCCCGCCTGACAATTGCCATGGAAATTTCTTTTCAAAATCGGACAGTTCGACCAGTTCCAGCACGTTTTTTACCCGCTCGGCCTGTTCGGCTTTGCTAAACCCCATGATTTCAAGCGGCAAGCGGATATTGCCGCCAATGCTGCGCCAAGGGTAAAGGCCTGCGGCTTGAAACACATAGCCATAGGCGCGCGCTTGGCGCGCGGCGCTTGGCGACACGCCATTGACGGTGATGTTGCCGCCAGTAGGCTGTTCGAGATCCGCCATTACCCGCAAGAACGTGGTTTTGCCGCAGCCTGATGGGCCAATAAAGCTGACAAATTCCCCTTTTTTTACATCAAGGCTCACGTTTTTCAGCGCATGAACAGCACCATCCCCCGTTGCAAATGTAAGGGATAAATCTTTGGCGGAGATCACTATTTCCTGCGCCATTTTAGGGGGTTTCTACTTGTGGCAAAAACATATTGTCCTTTCGCTGGTCTTTCGACGGGCTCTCCTCGCTTTTTAAATCCCGGCTGGAATATTCATTGGATCGCGATGGATTTGTTTTGGGGCTGTTAGGGCTTTCCATTTGCTTAAGGCCGCATTGGCATCTGGGAAGGCAGGGCGGGGTACGAAGCGGCCGCGGCCAGGATTGGGTTGGCTGTTTTGGCCCCAGGCCCAGATTACATCGCCGCGGCTGATCGTAAAGCGCGATTGGGCGCTGACATTGAAGCCCTCAAACACATTATAATCCAAGATGGAATGATGGTTTGAGACGCTGATGGTTTTGGAAATTTTTGGATCCCAAACCACAATATCGGCATCTGCACCCTCTACAATCGCACCTTTCTTTGGATAGATATTCAGAATTTTTGCAATGTTGGTGCTGGTGACGGCCACGAATTCGCTGGGTGTCAATCGTCCGGTTTCAACGCCCTCCGTCCATAGAACCGCCAAACGCTCTTCCAGCCCGTTTGAGCCATTTGGAATCAAGCAGAAATTATCCTTGCCCATCAGTTTTTGTTCGCTCGTAAAGGCGGCATGATCGGTGGCCACAACTTGTAAAGAGCCTGATTGTAAGCCGGCCCAAAGGCTGGCCTGATGCTCTTTATTACGAAATGGCGGTGACATCACGCGCCGCGCCGAATGCATCCAATCACCCTTGAAATACTCGCTTTCATCCAAGGTTAGGAATTGTGCCAACGGCTCGCCATAGACGCGCATGCCTTTTTGGCGCGCCCGCCGGATCGCTTCATGGGCCTGCTCGCAGCTGACATGCACCACATAAAGCGGCACGCCGGCTGCATCCGCGATGGTGATCGCGCGATTTGCGGCTTCACCTTCGAATTCAGGCGGACGGGAATAGGCATGGCCTTCGGGCCCTGTTATACCTTGCTCGAGCATTTGCTGCTGCATATCGGCCACCAAATCACCGTTTTCGGCATGCACCATCGGCAGTGCTCCGATTTCCTTACAGCGTTTAAAGCTGGCAAACATTTCATCATCTTCGATCATCAGGGCGCCTTTATAGGCCATGAAATGTTTGAACGAGTTGACCCCCATATCAACCGCATCTTTCATCCCGTTGAAGATCTCTTCATTCCAGCCGGTGATCGCCATATGATAGCCTACATCCGAACAGATTTGAGGCGCGGATTTGCGGTGCCATTCATTGATTGCGTTTTTGATCGAGCCATCTGCCCCTGGCAGGCAGAAATCCACCACCATCGTTGTGCCGCCTACGGCGGCGGCCCATGTGCCCGTTTCAAAGGTTTCGGCGGCAGTTGTGCCCATGAAGGGCATTTCAAGATGCGTATGCGGATCAATTCCGCCAGGAATCACATAGGCGCCAGCTGCATCGATATATTCATCGCCGGCCAGATCTTCACCGATTTGTTTGATGGTTTCGCCTTCGATAAGGACATCCGCCTTCCAGGCGCGGTCGGCCGTGCAAACGGTTCCGCCTTTGATCACTTTGCTCATCTTGGTTCTCCTTTTGCGCGCGGCTACTCTGTTATGACGGCAGTTTCGACAACCGCATGAAACAGCACATCGGTGCCCGCTGTTGCCCAGTCTTTTGATATATCTTCGGCTTCATTATGGCTGAGCCCATCGACGCAGGGGCACATGATCATAGCGGTTGGGGCCACTTGATTGACCCAGCAGGCATCATGCCCGGCACCCGAAATGATATTCCTGTGGCTATAGCCCAAGCGCTCTGCGGCGTTGCGCACAGCGCTGACGCAGTCCTCGTCAAAGGCCACCGGATCAAATCCACCAACTTTTTCAAACGCCACTTCAAGCCCCATATCATCGCAAATTTGCTGCGCTCCGGTTTTCAGGCGGGTTTCCATATCTTCGATGACCGTTAAATCGGGGCTGCGGAAATCGATTGTAAACACAACCTGCCCTGGGATCACATTTCGTGAATTGGGAAACACATCAATATGGCCCGCTGCCCCCACGGCATCAGGGGCATGGCTCAGCGCGATCTCATCGACCAAATTCAAGACCCGCGCCATACCAAGCCCGGCGTTTTTGCGCATTGGCATTGGAGTAGAGCCGGTATGGGCGTCTTTGCCGGTAATGGTCACTTGCGTCCAGCTCAGGCCCTGACCATGCGTAACCACGCCGATATCCACGCCTTCGGCTTCTAAAATAGGCCCTTGTTCGATATGCAATTCGAAAAACGCATGCATTTTGCGCGCGCCCACCGCTTCTTCACCGCGCCACCCGATGCGGGTGAGTTCATCGCCGAAGGATTTGCCATCACTATCGGTGCGGGCATAGGCCCAGTCTTGCGTATGGACACCAGCAAATACACCCGAGGCCAGCATGGCCGGCGCAAAGCGGGTGCCTTCTTCATTGGTGAAATTGGTAACAACGATCGGGTGTTTCGTGCGAATGCCAAGATCATTGAGGCTTCGAATAATCTCTAAACCGCCCAAAACACCTAACACCCCGTCATATTTGCCGCCCGTGGGCTGCGTGTCCAGATGTGAGCCGACATAGACCGGCAAAGCATCGGGGTCGGTTCCGGGGCGCATGGCAAACATATTTCCCATCTGATCCACGCCCATGCTGCAGCCTGCTGCATCACACCATTTTTGAAACAGATGGCGCCCCTCGCCATCTTCATCGGTGAGGGTCTGGCGATTATTACCACCCGCGACCCCGGGTCCAATTTCAGCCATATCCATCAGGCTGTTCCAAAGCCGGTCGCCATTGATCTTTAGGTTTTCTCCGGGTGCGGCCATCTGTGCCTCCTTTTGCCATGCTGCGCGTTTCGCACATCACAGCCGTTTCGAACATCTATGATCAAGGTCGCGCAACATGCGTATCGTTTGGCGTGTTTCAAACAAACGCTTGCTGGCGCCAAAGCCCCGATCGGTTGGTAATTCGCAGACTTTTTAATTTGCGATTGCTCTGTTAAACTCGAGCGTAACACGGTTGACCATCTAGTCAAGATTGTTTCTTTTGCAGCGAATGACTTGGGCTCCAGATTAAGAAAGTGCTTATTTTGAAAGCGGCAAAAGCGCATATTCGAGCGGAAAATGAACGGCTGATTCTGGAAGCGGGCGAGCGTATCTTTGCGCAGCACGGATTTCGCGGCGCAACCATGCAAATGATTGCGGATCAGGCGGGCCTTCCCAAAGCCAATCTGCATTATTATTTTGATTCAAAAGAAAAACTATATCGCTGTGTCGTTGAGAAAATTTTTGAGATCTGGTTGCAAGCGGCCAGTAGTTTTGAAAATTCGGATGAACCGAAAGAGGCGTTAAAACTCTATATTTATGAAAAGATGCAAATCAGCCGCCGGCATCCTTATGGATCAAAAGTCTGGGCCAATGAGGTGATGCAAGGCGCGCCTATAATTCAGGATTTTCTAGAAACGCAGTTGCGCAGCTGGACGGATGGGCGCATCGAAAGTATTCAAGCGTGGATCGCAGCAGGAAAAATTCGATCGGTGGAGCCGCGTTGGGTGATGTATATGATTTGGGCGACAACGCAGCATTATGCTGATTTTGGGCATCAGATAGAAACCTTGAACGCGGATGCGCCGCTTAGCGAGGCGCAATGGGAGGCGGCCAGCGAGACGGTGTTTGAGGTGATTTGGAACGGCTTGGCACCCAAACAGAGCTTATGAGCAAAACAACCTCTCCCTCAAAGCCGCAAACGCGGATTCAAAAACGCAATATCATGATCATTCTTGATGCAGCGCTCGAGGTGTTTTCAACCTATGGGTTTCGGGGCACCACACTGGATCAAATCGCGCGTCAGGCGGGCTTGTCAAAACCCAATGTGCTCTATTATTTTGATGGCAAAGAAGCGATCCATTTGGCGTTGCTGAGCCAGCTTTTGGAAACCTGGCTGGATCCGCTGCGCGCGATTGACCCGCAGGGCGATCCCAAAACCGAATTGATGCGCTATATCCGCCATAAGTTGCAAATGTCGCGCGACTTTCCCCGTGAGAGCCGGTTATTTGCCAATGAAATCGTGCAAGGTGCGCCGCGTATGCAGGCTTTTTTACAAGGGGATCTGCGAGATTTGGTTGATGAAAAAGCCGCCGTGATCCAAGCTTGGATGAAGGATGGCAAGCTCACTCAGTTGGATCCGTTTCATTTGATTTTTTCGATTTGGGCGCTGACCCAGCATTATGCCGATTTTGAAGCCCAGATTCGCTTGGTGCGCGGTTCTAATATCACGCAACCGCATGATGGGTCAGAAGATTTTTTGGATCAGGTGTTTCAAAAACTCCTGACCCCGTAATTCTTTTACTCTGCCGCCTGCGCGCTTGGATTGTTTGGATGTTGTGTCCAATTCAAAGGTTCTGGTGTGATCACCCGGTTGGTTCGCTCATCCAAAGCGCCAANGGGAAGCGTTTCCATTGTGATACAATCTTCGACAGGGCAAACATTCACACAGAGATTACACGCCACGCATTCATCATCCTTAACCTCAAACACCCGATCGGCACTCATCGATATCGCTTGATGGCTGGTATCTTCGCACGCCGCGTAGCAGCGCCCGCATTGAATGCAATCTTCTTGGTTGATCCGCGCTTTGGTCACATGATTGAGGTTGAGATATTGCCAATCGGTGACTTGGGGAACGGCTTTGCCGATGAAGTCGTCTACCGCGGTGTACGATTTTTCATCCATCCATTCAGACAGGCCCGAAATCATCTCTTGCACGATTTTGAACCCATAGGTCATTGCAGCCGTGCAGACTTGTACATTGCCCGCCCCCAAAGCCATAAATTCAGCCGCATCGCGCCAAGTTGTAACCCCACCAATCCCTGAAATTGGCAGGCCTTGGGTATCTGCATGACGGGCGATCTGCGCCACCATATTCATCGCAATCGGTTTCACGGCAGGCCCGCAATAGCCACCATGGGTGCCCATGCCGTCAATCGTTGGGGTTGGGGCCATGACGTCCAGATCCACACCTGTGATCGAGGTAATGGTGTTGATCAGACTGACCGCATCCGCGCCACCGCGCATGGCGGCCTGCGCCGGTTGGCAAATATCGGCAATATTTGGCGTTAGTTTTACGATACAGGGCATCCGGCTATGCTGTTTGACCCAGCGCGTGACCATTTCCACATATTCGGGTACTTGGCCCACGGCAGATCCCATACCGCGCTCGGCCATACCATGCGGACAGCCAAAATTCAGCTCTAGCCCATCGGCTTCGGTATCTTCGACATGCGCCAAAACGGCTTTCCACGCTTCTTCCTCGCATGGCACCATCAACGAGACGATCAGGGCGCGATCCGGATAATCGCGTTTCACCGATTTGATTTCTTGCAGATTGATTTCCAAAGGCCGGTCGGTGATCAGTTCAATATTATTGAGGCCCAGAAGGCGGCGATCCGCGCCCCATATCGCGCCATAACGCGGCCCGCTGACATTCACAATCGGAGGGCCCTCTGAGCCGAGGGTTTTCCAAACCACGCCCCCCCAGCCGGCTTCAAACGCCCGGCGGACATTGTATTCTTTATCCGTCGGTGGCGCTGAGGCCAGCCAGAAAGGGTTGGGAGATTTGATGCCAATAAAATTGCTGGTTAAGTCTGCCATCGTGTATATCCTTTCCTTGCCGCCTGTTAAAAGCGGCGTCTCGGGGCGTCAGCCCATAAGCGTTTGATGAATGCTCTCGGCGGCATCGCGGCCTTGCGCCACTGCGGTCACTGTCAGATCATCGCCGCCCGCGGCGCAATCCCCTCCGGCCCAAACTTTAGGATGTGAGGTTTGGCCATTTTGGGAAACCGCGATTTTTCGCCCCTCAAGTGTTAGGTCTGCCGGGGCGTCATGTAAAGTTTGCCCAATTGCCTTGAATACTTGATCTGCGGCCAGCCGAAAGGTTTCACCTGTGCGTTCAAGGCCCTTTTCTGAACTTCGCGTATAGGCGAATTCAACTTCGCGCACGGCGCCATTGCCATGCACTGCGACCGGTTCTGCATTGGCGATAATATTCACGCCTTTGGTGGCCGCCAAATCCTGCTCATACAGCGAGGCATTCATTTGTGCGCGCCCCCGTCGATACACCAGATGGACATGCTCTGCCCCCAGCAGTTTTGCCTGCACCGAAGCATCCACCGCGGTCATTCCGCCCCCGATCACCACGATATTGCGGCCTATTTCAAGCGCGGCCAAGTTCTCTGATTGGCGTAATTCATGGATGAATTCGACCGCATTTTCGACGTTGTCAATCTGCTCTGAGGGCAGCCCAAGCGCGTTCACGCCGCCAAGCCCCATACCCAAAAAAACGGCGTCATGATCCTCAAGCAGCTGCGGTAATTGTAGCTCTTGACCAAGCCGTTGGCCCAGATGCAGCTGAATGCCTCCGATTTGAAGCAACCAATCCACTTCGGCAGCCGCAAAATCATTGGTCGATTTATAGGCGGCAATGCCAAATTCGTTCAAACCACCGGCTTTTTGCTGGGCGTCAAACAGGCTAACGTTATGGCCATGCATCGCCAAGCGATGCGCGCAGGCCAACCCGGCGGGTCCAGCGCCAATCACGGCGATTGTTTTGCCAGTTTCTGCGGCCCGCTTAAACGGGTGGGTGCCTGTATCCATCAGACTGTCTGTCGCATAGCGTTGTAAACGCCCGATCTCGACCGGCTTTCCCTCTGCGGCTTCGCGCACGCAGGCCTCTTCGCATAACGTTTCTGTTGGGCAGACTCGGGCGCACATACCCCCAAGGATATTTTGCGTTAATATGGTTTTCGCCGCTGCATCCGCTGTGCCAGTGGCGATTTGGCGAATGAATAGGGGAATATCAATATCGGTGGGGCAAGCGGTTATGCAGGGCGCGTCATAGCAAAAATAACAGCGATCTGCGGCCACCAGCGCCTCGTGCCCATCCAAAGCGGGATGCAGATCAGAAAAGTTCTGGTGATAGGCCTCCGCGCTGAGGCGATGTGTTGCAATGCCGGATTCAGAATGCGAGTGTGACATGCTGCTCTTTCCTTAAGTCTAACGGGTGCTGAATGGTGGCACATAATAAAAATTTTATCAATTGGTAAAAAAATTGAANAATCAAAGCTGATTTGGGCTATGCTGCCCGCAGTTACTGCGAAAACGGAATGAAGGTTAAATTTGCACAAAACCACTTTATACGCGCATGCGAGCATGGTTTTGTTTTCGCTTTTGGTTGCCGGGTCGTTTCCGATCGGGCAAGTGATCGCCTATCAGATCGATCCAATCGCGCTGACTTTTCTGCGGTTTTTGCTCGCCTCTGTTCTACTGGGCGCGTTTTTAGCCTGGCGTGGCGCGTTTCGAAGCGCTGATTTTTGTCTTTTGTGGCGCTACCTTCTATTGGGGGGCAGCTTTTCCTTTTATTTTATTTTTATGTTCGAGGCGCTGGAAACTGCAACGCCGGTAGCGACTTCAAGCATTTTCACGTTGATGCCCTTCATTGCAATCTGCTTGGACCGTGCGTTTTTTGCCAAGCGTGCAGGGTGGCCGCTGCTGCTGTCTTTGCTGCTTGGCGCGTGGGGCGCCTTGATTGTTGTGTTCAGAGGCGAGCTTTCCAACCTTCTGGCGCTTAGTCTTGAGCGCGGCGAGGGGCTGTTTTTTCTGGGCACAGCGGCGCATGCGTTTTATGCGGTGATGGTGCCAAAGCTGCGTCGTGGAGAATCTGCGCTGGTGTTCAGCTTCGGCGTGATGGTGGCGGCAACCCTATTGATTTTTATCGCAGCGCCGCGCCCGATTTTGGCGCTTGATGTGACACAATTGGGGGNGCCAGTTTATTGGTCTTTGGTATATCTGGCTATTTTCNCAAGTATTTGCAGTTTCAGTTGTTTAAATTACGCCTCTGCCTATTTGTCGAGCGGCCAACTGACCGCCTATACATTTTTAACACCGTTTTGGGTGGCCTTGCTTGGTCTGCAGTTTTTGGAACAAAAAATTGCGCCATATATGATGGTGGGCGGCAGCTTAATTTTGATCAGTTTGATTTTCCTGCTTCTTTCAGGCCGGCAAAAGGGGCAGGCGAAACCGTGAAACGGCTTAGCCGGGCGCGCAAAAGGGGGGTATGTCAAGACTGCGCACGGGCGCTTTGTCCAGTGTGAAGCATACTGCAGTGAAGCATGGCTGCGCCTTGTTTTTTTGACGCGTTGGGGGCGGGGTGCTTTAGCTGAGCCAGGCGTTTAGCTGTGAAGCCTTGAGCGGGGCGCGGACCCGCGCGCGCTGCAATTCGATCAAACCAAGCGTTGTCCAGCCTACGAAATTGGTTTCAATAGGCTCGGCGCGCAAAGCGGCTTTCAGCGCCGTTTCAACTTGCCGGCGGTCTTTTTTCGCCATGGGCGCTGGATCAATCACGATTTGTCCGCCAAGGCCGCGCAGCCGAAGTTGGCGCGGTAAATCGCGCGCCATGGCTAGATTTGTTTTTAACCCTGTTGCGGGTGATCCATCGCTGCCTGTATCCACATCCACGGCGGTAAAAGCCCGGGTTTGCTCGATATAATAACGCCCCTGCGCGATGGGGGTGTCGGCTTTGGTTAGGTCGCCAAGCTGATCCAGCACGCCGTAATCGGCAAAACAGCCATCATGGGTGATAATCTCGGCCGGCTCTGACCAATCCCGCCAGGCTTGCAGGTGCACGCCATCTGCGGCCGCCAAGCATAGCGGGGTACTTGACGTCTGCTCTGATATCTCTTGAGCGCGCGCCAGCATGGTTTCGGCNTCGTCTAAAATATCTGTATCGTTACCCTCGGCGCAGGCTGATCGCAAAATCATTCCCATCTCCAAAGGCCCCAACGCGTCATGTATCAGGGCCTGCAAAGCCTCGCGCCGTTCCTCATCGCGAATGCTGCGCGAAACGTTCAATCCGGGTGCCTTTGGCGTGACAATAACATAGCGGCTTTTGAACAAGAGCTTGGTGGTCACCGGAATGGCTTTCCCTGGCTCTGCATAGCCGGTCACTTGTACATTCAGCGCTTGGCCTGGGGCCAATCCTTTAATCTGGCGCAAAAATGCCGAGCCATCGGGGGTGCGCAGGAACATACCGCCTTGGCCTTTCACAGGCCGGTCCGCAATTGCGCGATAGACNGTGCCGGGGGCNGGGCCGATGCCTTCAAATAAAAGGTCTTCTAAGCGCCCATCCAGCAGTTTTGCGGCCGCGGGCCGACCGCCTAAATGGTCAAGTAAAATCAAACGCCCGATCATGATATGCCCTGATATACCGGGTAACCGGCGCTTTGCAGCAACGCTGCGGTTTCGGCGAGTGGTAGGCCCATTATGGCGCTGAAGGACCCGCTGATCCAAGGGATAAAGGCCGCCGCCGGCCCTTGAATGCCATAGCCGCCGGCTTTGCCGCGCCAATCATCACTGTCTAAATAGGCCTGTTTTTCTAGCTGTGACAAGGGCTTCATTTTGACTGCGCTTTGCACCTCTTTTTGCCAAATCTTTTCACCTTNTCGNAGNGTGATTGCGGTGATCACGCGGTGGCGGCGCCCAGAAAGTGCGGATAAAAACCGGTCTGCTTCTGCGCGGTCTGTCGGCTTTCCCATGATCCGCCGCCCAAGCGCCACGGTTGTATCGCCGCATAAAATCATATCGCTTGGATCGGCTGCAATCGCCTGGGCTTTAAGCAAGCTGATGCGGCGGCAATAGGCCCGCGGCAGCTCGGTTTTCAGCGGCGTTTCATCCACATCGGGCGGCATAATCGCATCCGCGCGCAGGCCAATCTGGGCCAACAACTCTTTGCGGCGCGGGCTTGCAGATCCAAGAATAAGCCGCAAGGTTGTTATTTGAACCGGTAGTTGATGCGCCCTTTGGTCAGATCGTAAGGAGTCATTTCAACTTGTACCTTATCACCTGCCAAAACCCGAATACGGTTCTTGCGCATTTTTCCTGCCGTATGTGCGATGATCTCATGGCCGTTTTCAAGCTCGACCCGAAACGTCGCATTAGGCAAGAGTTCCTTAACGACACCTGGAAATTCGAGCGTATCTTCCTTGGCCATGGTCTCTCCTTTTAATCCGTTACGCCCTAGCAACAAGCGCCGCTCTCCCATGAAGCTATTTTGCCTTTAATTCAAGCCTTCAATCGCATCTGCCGCAGATATGTTGCCTAAGCGCATCGTATTCAGGCCTATTTTGGGCATGAGGACGGGTTTATCGGCGTTTTCCCATAATGACCTGTCGCTTTACCGCAACCGGCGCCTTTGCATTAGGTGCTTTGCCGCGCCATATGGAAAAGCCCTTGATTTATTACAAAAAACCCAGCATACACGCCACGCGACGTTATTTCTATCGACCTACTGCTCCAAACGGCCAGTCTTTCGATCTTGTTCTGACTGAGCCGAGCTGCCGCATGATGTGGGCAGATAATTTAGGAGATGACCCAATGGCAACTGGGACAGTAAAGTGGTTCAACAACACCAAAGGCTACGGCTTTATCGCCCCCGATGGCGGCAGCAAAGATGTTTTCGTGCATATTTCTGCGGTAGAACGGTCAGGACTGACCGGCTTGGCCGACAATCAGAAAGTGACCTTTGACATCGAACCCGGCCGTGATGGCCGCGAGGCAGCGGTGAACATCTCTGTCGCATAAGCGCAGAGTGATGAGAATTCCGAGCGCCCGTTAGGGCGCTCGTGCACAGTCTGAAGGTTAAAAACGTCGCTTTTCCGGCGCTGGTAGATATAGCTAAACCTTCAATATTTACGCCCATCATTTTATCATTAGACGGCTTGGCTTCGGGGTTCTTTGCCACTGGCTCCGGATGGTTTTTATGCTTTTCATTTAGTTTCAATGCAGCTCCGCATAGAAACATACAGCCCAGAGAAACTTGCTGTGAGGGCGTGGTCTAGCGCGGGTTTCAGGGACGCTATAGTTTCATCGACATCGCGACCTTGACGGAGAGGCTTTTGAATGCCCCATCTGTTTGAGGTTTAGCGCCAGCCCATCGCATGTTACAAATGAAGACAGCTGTCGTATTAAATATGGAAGGGCTCGTTTATGTCTGAAAAATCGGATCGCNGCGATAGCGTGTCCTTTCCTCGGCAGATCGCGGATAGGATTATTCAAGCAATACGGCTTGCGGCGCAG
>JGI26117J46588_1000136_pt1 | contig 15127 bp, 15 predicted proteins | sample AOAMet_48_BLW_10_2_FD_46588 | JGI IMG/M metagenome (IMG submission 46588)
GGCTCACGATCCATTGAGTCAAAGTCTACAGGCTTTTCTAAGCGGGTGAAAAAACCATAAACACGATCTAATCCATTAAATCGAGCGTGAGGGATAGCTACNCCTCTACCAACACCAGTAGANCCAAGTCTTTCGCGCTCTGTGAGTGCAGTTAAAACTTCTTGAGAATTTAAGCCATAAACAGATGAAGCCTGTTCAGAAATTTCTTGTAATAAGCGCTTTTTACAGCTCGTATGAGATGAAAACCGAACTGCATCAGAATTCATTATATCCCTAAGATCCATTCCACTATCCCTAGTATTTGTGCCCCCTATTTCATATTTAGAGGATCAATCCAACCAATATTTCCGTCTTTGCGTTTATAGACGACATTTAGCCTATTATGGCTTTCATTTTTAAAAATAAGTACCGACTCGTCAGCCAATTCCATTTGCATAACCGCTTCACCCACGGAGAGTTCTTTAATCCCTGTTTCCATTTCTGCGATAATGATAGGCGTTAACGTTTCGTTTTCTGTANTAACATCATCATTGTGATCTGCGGCGATGATATACGACGAAGCTTCAAAGGATTCAATGGGTGTTGTGCGAAGATTTGCATGATCTTTTAAACGACGTTTATAGCGCCTTAATTGTGTTTCTATGCGTTTGGCAGATTTATCAAAACTTGCATAAATATCATGTTCTTTTGCTTTTGAATTTACTGTTATTCCAGTTGAAAGATGTATTGCAGTTTCACAAACAAATTCATGAGATTCTTTTGAAAATGTAATAAGTGCGTCAGTGGGCCTTTCGGCATATTTTTCAAGGATATCAGAAACTTCCATTTCAACATGTGTTTGTAAACTCTCACCGATATCAATTTGTTTTCCACTAATTTTATAACGCATATTATCTCCTTTTTGTTCTTTATAAAAATAAATATTATTTACCTAAGAAAGATTTCTTAGGTATTATAAAATTTATTATTTATATGCATACAATAAGAATAGTATGATAAATTAATTCAAACAATCTTGTTTATTAAAATAATTTAAGCATAATAGCGCAACCAAACGATGACATAAGAATCAAATGATTCGAAAAAAATCACACTCTAAAATCATCNCCTAAATATACTCTTCTAACATCATTATTTTCTATCACCTGTTCAGGAGTTCCGCTCATTAGAACTTTTCCATCATGAAGAATATATGCGCGATCTATTATTTCCAATGTTTCTCGAACATTATGATCAGTAATGAGAACGCCAATTTCTTTTTCTTTCAATTGAGCAACNAGAAACCTAATATCTCCAACTGCGATGGGGTCAACGCCTGCAAACGGCTCATCCAATAAAATATACTTAGGATTTGCCGCTAAACAGCGTGCTATTTCAACCCGTCTACGTTCTCCACCAGATAAAGAAATGGCGGGAGATTTTCGAATATGTGAAATTGAAAACTCATTTAATAATTCTTCGACACGCTCTTTAGATTCTGCTTTACTATTTGCCCATAGTTCAGAGACAGCTGAAATGTTTTGCTCAACATTTAAGCCCCGAAAAATACTTGCTTCCTGNGGTAAGTATCCGAGACCTAATTGTGCTCTTCGATACATAGGTAGGTTTGTTGCATCAAAACCATCAACCGTGACACTACCTTTATCGGGACTAATTAGACCAGCAATTGAATAAAAGCATGTAGTTTTTCCTGCCCCATTGGGGCCTAATAATGCAACAACCTCACCTTTTTGCAGCTTAAGATCAACGTTGTGCAAAACTTTCTTATTTTTATATGCTTTACCAATACCTTGAACAATCAGACCATCTGTAGGAATTTTTACGTCATCCATATCGCTAATTAGGGGCTAGTGTAGTTTTTACATTTCCAGATAAATTCGCAATATTTTTTAATATATCCATATCTAAATAATTTCCAGAAATTGTACTTTTGCCTTGAACTAAAAGAACGTTACCAGACATACTTAATAATCCACTATCAATTTTATAAATTGCACTTTCTGCTTCAGCAATATCTTCACCATTTGTAAATACTACTTTGCCTGTGGCCTCTACAGAAGTGACTTTCCCTGTATCTTGATTATATCTAACAACAATTTTATCAGCGCTTAAGCGTAATGAACCTTGGCCAACATAAGCAGTTCCTTCGAATATTGCAGAGTTTGAAGATTGATTAATTGATAAATTATTTGCAGTAATCTCAACAGGTAAATTAATATCATGGTTTGCACCACTTAAAGATAATGACGCATTTTGAGCAAAAACTTTTGGACTCAAAAGTAAAAGTCCTAGTGTAAATAATTTTAAATAAATTTTCATATCGCTACTTTGCTTATTTAACTGTTGAAGGCAAGTATATCAGCGTAACACCATCAGAAAAATTTAAATTTCCACTTACTTGTGATGTTTTATTATCAAAATCTTTGAACAATTCCATAGATCCAGCTATAATTTTCCCGTATGGCCCACTTGCTTCTACTGAATTTGGTGCAATTAAATTTCCAAGTTTAAGATTAAGTTGAATTTTTTCGCTTATTGCTTTGTAACCATTTGTCATATCAATATAAACATTTCCATTTAATTCAGCAGACTGTTTGATAAAATTCACGATCCATTTTTTGAGCTAATTTTAAATCCAACGCCTTGCAAGGCATCAAACTCTAGACTTGGACCTATCAAATCAATTTTCTCAGGTGAGGGAGAGTCGGGCATTGCCTCGATTGCTTTAAGAATAAATGAATCACCAAGATTTGTTAAACCTGAAAACTGTGGATTAGTAATTTTCTGATCTGTGGTTAGATTTATTGTATCGGCATCGATTGATATAGTTCCTGACCTTAATGCGTCTTCTTTTCCAAAAATAAAAACACTAGCAAGTAACAAAACTGCAATTACTGGCATTATTAATTTAGCCCACTTTATAGCTCTAGAATATGATTTAATAAAATTTTGCATTAACTATGAGAAAAAATATCATCTTCTGACCAACCTGCAAGGTCAAGTGTTGCGCGCATTGGTAGAAAATTAAAACAAGCTTCGGCTATTTCGTATCTATTTTCTCTTTTTAAATTCAAGTTTAATTTATCCATTAATTTATGTAGATACAAAACATCACTTGCAGCGTATTCTATTTGTGCTTTTGTAAGTTCAGAAGCGCCCCAATCGGAGGATTGCTGTTGTTTTGATATTTCAATCGATAGCATCTCACGGAGCAAATTTTTTAGCCCATGCTTATTCGTGTATGTTCGAACTAATTTGGATGCAATTTTTGTGCAATAAACTGGTGAAATATTGATCTTAAAGTGATGTTTTAATATAGCAATATCAAATCGAGCGAAGTGAAAAAGCTTAACTTTATTTTGGTCGAGTAGAATTTTACATATATTTGGTGCTTGCGGTGCATCTGGTTCTATTTGAACAATGTGTGCGTGACCATCTCCTGATGAAAATTGAATCACACACAATCTATCGCGCATTGGATTTAGCCCCATGGTCTCAGTATCAATAGCAACGATAGGCCCAAGTTCCAAATTATCAGGTAAATCATTTTTATAAGTAAAATTTGTCATACTAATTACTATAGTATTTGTAGGTTCGTGGGGAAAGTGGTTTTAAAGCATGTAAAATAAAATTTTAATACTGAAAAAAGCTTCATTATTGGTATAGTCACATACACCATAAGTAGTGATAAAATGTCGAAAATCACTACTTTTAGTGTCATAAATACAATAAAAATATATATATCATATATCAACATTTTTTTAAGCCATTGATAAATATACACTTTTTTTATTTTTTATAAACTTTTTACATTTTTTTCTTGAAACATTTACCAAATTCTTGAAACAATTGAACTACGAGTAACAAAATTGAGTATAAATATAAAAAAAAATTTAGTTTGTTGAAGCAGTGTAATTAAATACTATCTCAACATGATATACTAAATAGTGGAGGATTATATGACGATTTTATCAAAAAAAGGCTTTAAAGTGGCCTTAGCAACAGTGGCGGCAGGTATTTTACCAGCTTCGGCACATGCTGCAACACTTGCGCCTAATGATTATGTTGGAATTTCATTCTGGTTGATATCAATGGCACTTATTGCTGCAACAGCATTTTTCTTTATTGAAACTACTAGAGTTGAAGGAAAATGGAAAACATCACTAACAGTATCCGGTTTGGTTACGTTAGTAGCTGCAGTGCACTANTTTTACATGCGTGATGTGTGGGTATCAACAGGTGAATCACCGACAGTATACCGATATATTGATTGGCTAATTACTGTTCCATTATTAATGGTTGAGTTTTATCTGATCCTTCGTGCAATCACTAAGGTATCAATTGGCATCTTCTGGCGCCTAATGATTGGTACTGTAGTCATGCTCGTTGGTGGGTATGCTGGTGAAATCGGTTATATTAGTGCTACTTTAGGATTTATCATTGGTATGCTTGGTTGGGCATATATATTATATGAAATCTTTGCAGGTGAAGCTAGTAAAGTTGCTGCAGATGAAGCTCCTGCTTCAGTACAATCTGCATTCTCAACAATGCGTTGGATTGTGACGATTGGTTGGGCAATTTATCCTTTAGGATATTTTATGGGTTACATGAACGGCGCTGTTAGCGACGAAGCATTNAACATAATCTATAACTTTGCTGATGTATGGAACAAAATAGCGTTTGGTGTAATTATCTGGAACGTTGCTGTAACTGAATCAGAATCTAAATAAATTGAAAATGGGGGAGTAACTTATTTTGTTACTCCCCCATAATACTTACTACTTTTTTTATTAAATTTTTATTATCTAGGAGGCAGCCAATGGACAAACTTTCTACGTTTTCCGCCGATGCTGTCAATTTAAATGGACTGCTAACACATAATAAATTACCATCTGTCAATCATGTCCATGAATTAATTCTTAATAGGTTGGAAAATGTTGATGCGTCTCTCTCAGAAGCTGCATTTTTTCATTTTAAAACNCCAGGTAAAATGCTCCGAGCCAAAATGGCGATACAAAGCGCATCACTGGCAGAGATTGATATTTCAACATCCTTACTTTGGGCTGGTGCTGTAGAAGTTTTACATAATGCTTCATTAATACATGATGATATTTGTGATGGTGACAAACAACGCCGTGGTCGAGAATCTATATGGGTCAAATTTGGGCGTGATACTGCTTTGACACTTGGTGATTGGTTAATTGCCTTATCATTTGAATTGGCTTCAGAAGCTGCTGAAATGTCAAATACACCTAGATTGGTTGGAGTTCTAGCAAGACACATGGCGACAACAACTGCTGGCCAGGCAATGGAGTTTGGATGGAATAGTACACAAAGTTGGGACGTGTATCTTAAAATAGCAGCAGATAAAACNGCACCATTACTAACTGCTCCTATTCATGGAGTTACTCTGATGAGTGGAACTAGTGGTCTAGGTTTTGCTATATCAGGATATTTCTGTGATCTGGGTAAGGCTTATCAGATTGCAAATGACATTCAAAATTTTAAAGGTACAGATGGAGCTAAATTAATAGCGGGCGACCTTGCGCGGCGAGCACCAAATGCAGTAACGGTTTCTTTTGTTGAATCTTTAAATGAGCAAGATCACAATGAATTTACAATTTGGTATAATAATTCAGATAACAAAGATTTGAAACTTTGGAGAGATAAAATACTTGCGTCAAAAGCAATTGAAATATCTTCTGTAAGAATGTTAAAAATACTCAATGCAGCAGAGCGTAATATAAATACATTACCAAGCATAGCATTGGAAGCTGTTGTTCCTGTACACACNATAATAAAACGTGTTTGTGCGCTTTCAATATAATAAAAAACTTTCTATAAATTATATGAGTTTTTCATATAGTTAAATATATTTGGAATTTATGAGTTGATAAAAAATAATAAAAAAATTCTTGTTATTGGGGCAGGATTTGGTGGTATTGCTTCTGCGCTTCGTATGCGTGCTCTNGGGTATGATGTAACACTTATAGATAGATTAAGTGCTATTGGGGGGCGTGCTCAAGTTTTTAATCGTGGNGGCTTTAAGCATGATGCTGGGCCTACTGTTATAACAGCACCATTTTTATTTGATGAACTATTTGAGCTTTTTGATGAAAACCGAGAAGACTACGTAGAGTTTAGAGCTCTTGATCCTTGGTATAGGTTTTACTTTCATACTGGTGAACAATTTGATTACAGACCTTCAGTTGAAGACACAAATAAAGAAATAGCTCGATTTTCACCTAAAGATGTTAAAGGTTACAGCCGACTATTAAAAGCATCGCAAGCAATCTATGAGATTGGGTTTGAAAAGTTATCAGATAAGCCTTTTACAAAATTTTGGGATATGATGGCGCAGATACCAAGTTTAATAAAATTGCAAAGTTATTTTTCTGTATCTGGAATAGTAAACAAGTATATCAAACACCCACTCTTAAGGCAGGCCTTTTCAATCCATCCCCTTTTAGTAGGGGGCAATCCATTTAGCACCACGTCTATATATGCACTTATACATTATTTAGAGCGCAGATGGGGCGTATTTTTTGCCATGGGTGGGACTGGAAAATTAGTTCAATCGTTATATGATTTAATGAATAAGAATGGTGTCAAAATAATTTTAGATACCGACATAGCTCAGATTGAAGTTAAGAATAATAAGGCATTAGGTGCAACCAGCACTGATGGCAGATTTTTTTCTGCAGATCGAATTATATGCAATGGTGATCCGCCAACTGTGTATTCTCAAATGTTACCAGGTGAAAAAAATCGCAGCAAACGTCTATTCCCTGAAAAATTAACTCAATACTCTATGGGATTATATGTGCTGTTTTTTGGTACAGAAAAAACCTACGAAGATATAGCCCACCATACAATATGGATGGGACCAAGATATAAAGAACTACTTTCAGATATTTTTGATCGAAAAATATTAGCAGANGATTTTTCTTTATATGTACATCGCCCAACAGCCACTGATAGTAGTTTTGCGCCAGATGGTTGTGATAGTTTTTATGTTCTTTGCCCCGTACCAAATTTGCGAGCAGATATTGACTGGGATGAAACTGGCCCAATTCTGCAAGAGCGTATAATCAATGAATTATCCAATACCATAATGCCTGATCTGAAGTCAGTTATAACTGATGATTTTTATATGACGCCTGTTGATTTCAAAGATGACTACAGATCAATGCATGGAGCAGGTTTTTCAATTGCACCAATTTTTTTACAATCTGCATGGTTCAGGTTTCACAATAGAGACCCACATATTGATAATCTATATTTTGCAGCAGCAGGTGCACATCCTGGTGCAGGTATACCTGGAGTATTATCATCTGCTAAAGTTGTTGAAAGCTTGGTAATAGAAGATGAAAAAAAACAGCAGAGTTAATAAAAGTTCTTAAGATGTATAATGTTTGGTGAAATATTTTGGATAATATAGAAAGTGAGACGTTAACACCTTCAGCCGCACTTGCTTCATATGGTAAAAGTTTTAATTGGGCTAAAAGATTCCTTGGTAAAACAATGGGAACTGATGCTGCTATATTATATAGGTTTTGTAGGGTCCTGGATGATATGGCTGATGGTGATATTATTGATGGACCAGAAAGATTATTTAAAATACGTGATGGTTTATTAAAAAACTATCAAACAGATGATCCTTTATTAATTGAATTTGAACTTTTTATTACTTCAAAGAAATTACCAAAATTAGTAATAATCTCACTAATTGACGGGTTACTTGGTGATCAGGAAATTGTTTTAATAAAAAATGAGTTTGAACTACTCCGATATTGTTACCGTGTTGCTGGAACAGTCGGAATACTTATGTGTAATGTTTTGGATTGTGATGAAACTGATGCCATAGATTATGCTATAGATTTAGGTATAGCTATGCAGCTAACAAATATTGCTCGTGATATACTTGAGGATGCTCAAATGGGTAGACGTTATTTACCTGAAAGCTGGGTTGGAGATGTTACACCGGAAGAAATAGTTCAAATTAGTCAACATCCAAAATCAAAGAGAGCACAGGATATATGCATTGGATCAAAAAAACTTCTTAATCTTGCTGAACAATACTATACTAGCGGTTTAACAGGTTGTGCATATTTACCTTTAAGGGCCCANGCAGCGATTTCTGTAGCTGCGTTGGTTTATCGTCAAATAGGTATTAAAACTAAAAATAAANGGTATCCTTGGTTTAATGGGAGAGAATTTACATCAANAAGNGAGAAAATTATATGCAGTTTTTTTGGTTTACTAATATTATACAAACGTCTTTTTAAAAAAGGTCAGCATAAATCTATTTTGCATGATGGCTTAAGAGGATTACCATATGTCAAATAATGTATTAGATAAAACTGATGTTACATTATTGGGTGCAGGCTGTGCGAGCCTTTCTCTTGCGTCACGCGCAAATGAACTTGAGGATTATGATTTTACGGTTATTGATCCTGAGACTCATTTGGCACAGGATCATATTTGGGGATTTTGGCAAATGCCGTGGCTTTCTGCTGCAGTATTAATTTCACGTAAAAAATGGTATAACTGGAAAATTATTACTACAGATAAAGCCGTGCTTCATACAACTGAGGCGTTTCCATATTCAGCCATTAATAGAAATGATTGGATTAGTGATTGTTTTGAAAAGGCTATTGATAATAATGTAAAATTTAAGCGTGAATTAACAAAAGAGTGTAGTTCCCAAGTTTTAGATAGTAGACCTCCAAAAATACCTAAGGACAACATGCTTCAACATTTTGTTGGNTACGAGATTCAAGCAGAAAAAGATGTGTTTGATGACACAACTGCAATTTTGATGGATTTTAGATGTGATCAAAGTTTAGGTATGCACTTTATATATTTTTTACCGTTTTCAAAACGGCAAGCCCTTGTTGAGTCTACATTGTTTAGCCCAAAAAAAGCAGCACCTGAATTTTATGACAATGCAATTAAAANATATCTTGATAAAATTATGTTTACTAAAAGTTATAAGATATTGCGTAAAGAAAAAGGTGTTATACCTTTGGGTATTTTTGAAAAACGAAATCCATTATACGATGGGATTGGTGGAAACGGTGGAGCTATAAGGCCGTCAAGTGGTTATGCATTCAGCTTTATTCAAAAACAAATAGATAAAATTATTAAGTCTTCAAAAAAAACTAAAAAACTGATGGTTAGTTCACCACACAGTAAATTTGAATTATGTATGGANCGGATATTTATAAAGGTACTTAGAAAATATCCATTAATTGCACCTGATATATTTATTAAAATGGCAGAAAAGTTAACTGGGGACGAATTTGCTAAATTTTTAAGTGGTGAAGCGAACTATAAGANATGGCTTAAAGTTATATATTCTATGCCAAAAACTCCATTTATTAAAGCATCGCATGAAATCTTAAAAGGAACGGATCCAAAGTGGTAGATATAGCAATACTCGATCACTTAAGTGTCATTGCTTTGTTGATGGTTGTATTAATTGGCCTTCCACANGGTGCTTTAGACGGTGCAATTGCCATGCATCTTGGTGCTGGAAGGAATATTTCATTTGTATTTCAATTTNTATTTTTATATCTACTCTGCGGTTTCATTGTTGTTGTGCTTTGGTATAANTTTCCACCCATATCACTTGTGGTTTTTTTAATTATTTCGATGATTCATTTTGGATGGGGAGATGCAAATTCAAAAATTAAATTAGTATCTCTTTTACAAATAATTTGTCATGGTGGCGTAGTAGTATTTGGTATTGTTTACTTTCATATTGATGAGGTAATTCCACTATTTGATATGCTTACACAAAGAAACTCAAATTTTCCAATCCAACTCTCAATATATATTTTTTATGCTGTTTCGATTCTTACAATATTATATGTTTACTTAATTTATAGTATGCGGGATCTGCGACTAAGACTTTTAGAGTTAGCTGTTGTATGGGCAATAGTAATTTTCCTACCACCTCTTTTTGGATTTGCTGTTTATTTTTGTTTTATACATACCANCAGGCATATTCGTAATATATGGATGGAAATAAAAACGGAAATGAGTCTTAAAGCACTAATTACTCAGGCATCAATTTTGACAATTGCAAGTTGGGGAATGGGTATTACAGCATTTTATATTTTTGATTCTGGAGATTTAGATACAAATATAATCCGNATAATTTTTATAGGTTTAGCTGCTTTAACAGTACCTCATATGATTTTGGTCGATGGGTTTTTTCGGAATAAGTGATTACCCAAATATTGGTAAAAACATCTCTGGGCTTTTAAACCATTTAAAAANCAGCATTGCTAAAAATAGAAACACAAAGATAATCGAAATTACTAAAATTGTCTTTCCAAGCTTGTCTTGTTTGAAAGTTCTTGGTTTCATATTATTTCCATTNAATATTGTTTCGCTTAAAAATAATGATAGATAACTTCAAAAGTAAAGTATTTATATTTAATATTATTAATAATTCAGTCTTGAAGAGACGTTCTACGCTCTGTAGATCTATAAAAAATTTTTAATGGAGACTAAGTATGTCTATTGCCCCTAAATTAGTTACTATTTTTGGNGGATCAGGCTTTGTTGGCCGATATGTAGCTCAGAGAATGGCAAAAGAAGGATGGCGAGTAAGGGTAGCTGTCCGACGCCCAAACGAAGCTCTCTTTGTTAAGACATATGGTGATGTTGGGCAAGTGGAGCCTATATTAGCAAATATACGTGATGAAAAATCAACCCGTGCAGCTATAATTGGTGCTGATGCTGTAGTAAATTGTGTTGGAATTTTGAATGAAACAAGTAAGCAAAAGTTTACTGATTTACAGTCCAAAGGAGCATCGCAAATCGCAAAGCTTGCAACTGAGTGTGGTGTAAAAACTTTTGTACATTTTTCTGCAATTGGAGCTGACATTAATAGCCACAGTAAATATTTAAAATCAAAAGCAGAAGGTGAAGAAATGGTTAAAGCTTCATTTAAAAATGCTGTAATTTTGAGACCTTCAATTGTTTTTGGAGCTGAAGATCAGTTTTTTAATAGGTTTGCGACAATGGCAAAACTATCTCCTTTAATACCATTGGTTGGTGGTGAAACAAAGTTTCAACCGGTATACGTTGATGATATAGCTAAAGCAGCAGTTAAGGGTGTACTGGGGGAAGCTAAGCGTGGTATTTATGAGTTAGGTGGGCCGCAAGCAGCTAGTTTTAAAGAGCTAATCATAATGCTTATGGGGATTATTCGCCGCAAACGTGCCATTGTAAATATTCCATTCTTTGCTGCTTCAATACAGGGTGGTATATTTGATGCTTTGCAAAAGTTTTCATTGGGATTGTTTACAAATACTATCTTAACGCGTGATCAAGTAATCGCTTTAAAAAAAGATAATGTAACATCAAAAAATAAGATGGGTTTCAAAAATTTAGGAATTGTGCCAACTGCAATGGAAACAATCTTAGGTGAGTATTTGTACAGACACAGGCCTTATGGGCAATATACTGAGTTGACTGAAGCGGCTCGAGATCTTGACTCTTAAGTATATGAAATTGTTAAAATTATTATTCCTAAAATAATTCTGTAAAATACATATGGTGAATAGCTTATAGTTTTAAGCATTTTCATCATTATGCTTAAAGCCGCAAAGCCAGAAAAAAATGAAAAAACGGCCGCAATAAGCCCAATTTTTGCAGATTGCCAATCTGCATTAAAGATTACTTCTGACCCTAATAATGTACCAGATGCAATTATTGTTGGTATCGACATCAGCATAGATATGTTTGCGCTATCTAAACGATTGAAACCGAGCTGCCTTGCTCCAATTATTGTCATTCCAGAGCGTGATGATCCTGGTATTAAAGCGATTGCTTGCCAGATACCAATTTTACAAGCATCTATAAAGTCCCAATCTTTTTTTACTCTGCCTTGTGGTGATTTTTGGTCTACAAAGTATAATAAAATACCAAATAAAAGCATTGCCCAACCTATTATACGAATAGATCTTATTGCTTCATTATATCCTGATAATTTCAGTATTAATCCACAAATAATAACTGGAAGTGTGGCAACAATAAGCAATCGCGCTAATTTTGAGCCTTTACTTGAGAAGTCTCCAACAAATAAACGAAAAAATCCAAAAAATGCTAGTTTCACATCTTGCCAAAAATATAAAATAACAGCGCCTAGTGTTCCGATATGAACAGCTACATCAATGAATTGTCCTTGATCATTAGATTCAGTTATGTGTGGAATTAAAGCAAGATGACCAGACGAAGAAACTGGTAAAAACTCAGTAAGACCCTGAATGATTGCAAGAAGTAAGATGTAATATAGTGACATAGTGTTTCTTTGATTCGTTTAAAGAACCTTAAAAGTGTTTGATTAAAAATGGAATTAACTAAATAGGGATCCTATTATGACCTAATCTTTATATATTTTTTATAAAAAGGCAGCATTTTTAGAAGAATTTTAATAATAGGTCAGTACAGGTTACTTTTCTTTGTATTTTTATTGGATTATATGTTTTTTTCTTGATGACACTGGAGATTTATAAATGGCCGTTAATAAAATGCTTAAGTTTGTGCACGTAAGTCGTGATATGCCTACAAAGCGTATGCCAAAACTCAGAAACAAAGATTATAATGAGGTTTATCAAGAATTTGCAGCTGAAAAGGCAGAAGAGCAATCTAGTAGATGTAGCCAATGTGGCGTACCGTTTTGCCAAACACATTGCCCATTACATAATAATATTCCTGACTGGCTCCGANTGACGGCTGAAGGCAGATTGAAAGAAGCTTATGAATTAAGCCAAGACACAAATACATTTCCTGAAATCTGTGGTCGGATTTGCCCACAAGATCGTTTGTGCGAAGGTAATTGTGTAATTGAGCAATCAGGCCATGAAACAGTAACAATAGGCTCTGTCGAAAAATATATTACTGATACAGCATGGGAAAAAGGCTGGGTGAAGGCCATAACNCCTAAAGTAGAGCGTAGTGAGAGTGTGGGGATTATTGGTGCAGGTCCAGCTGGGCTGGCAGCTGCTGACCGCTTACGTAAAATGGGCATTCAAGTTACTATATATGATCGTTATGATCGTGCTGGTGGATTACTAACTTATGGAATACCAGGATTTAAATTAGAAAAAGATGTTGTAATGCGCCGGAATGATCTTCTTTCTGAAGGCGGTGTAAATTTTGAATTAAATACAAATATTGGTATCGATATTTCGTTTCATGATATTCGCTCCAAGCACGATGCGATNTTAATTGGTACTGGAGTTTATAAAGCCCGAGAGCTNTCAGGAATAGGTTCATCAAACAAAGGAATTGTAAAAGCATTAGATTACTTAACAGCATCAAATAGATCAAATATGGGCGATCATGTTCCAGAAATTGAAAATGGAGAACTTAACGCAAANGGAAAGCGTATTGTAGTTATTGGCGGTGGTGACACTGCAATGGATTGCGTGCGAACAGCAATTCGTCAAGGTGCAAAATCTGTTAAATGTCTCTATCGTCGCGATAAGAAGAATATGCCTGGTTCACAACGTGAAACTCAAAATGCAGAAGAAGAAGGTGTAGAATTTGTATGGCTGTCTGCNCCAAAGGGTTTTGTTGGTGAGGGAGAAGTGTCTGGAGTTGTTGTTTCTAAAATGCGATTAGGTGCGCCAGATTCATCTGGTAGACAAAGTCCAGAAGAAATAGTTGGTGCTGATTATACTGAAGATGCCGATCTTGTTATAAAAGCACTTGGATTTAATCCAGAAAACTTACCAACATTGTGGGATACACCTGAATTAGAGGTAACACGTTGGGGAACAATCAAAACAGATTTCAAAACACACTCAACTTCACTTCCTGGTGTATATGCTGCAGGAGATATAGTGCGAGGGGCTTCTTTAGTTGTTTGGGCAATTCGAGATGGAAGAGAAGCAGCGGATAGCATTCTTGCTTTCTTAGATACACAGACGTCAATTGCTGCCGAATAATATTAAAAATAATTTGATAAAGCCTAAAAATTCAATTGAAAGTAAATAAAAATGACAAAATTTGACAAAAATTGGAAAGCTCAGGAAGAAGCAAAAAGAGAATTTCTAAACAACCACGGTATGTATTCTGAAGAAGATGAACANAGCTCATGTGGTGTTGGACTTGTCGTTTCAATTGAAGGAAAAAAATCTCGCAAAGTTGTTGATAGTGGAATATCTGCTTTAAAAGCAATTTGGCACAGGGGTGCTGTGGATGCAGATGGTAAAACTGGAGACGGTGCCGGAATTCATTTGCAAATACCAATAGATTTTTTCTACGACCAAGTAGAGAGAACAGGTCATAATCCNCGAAAAGATCAATTATTGGCTGTAGGACAGATTTTTTTGCCACGAACAGATTTTGGTGCGCAAGAAACTTGTAGAACAATAGTTGAATCAGAAGTGCTTAAAATGGGGTACTACATTTATGGTTGGCGTCATGTTCCAGTTGATATTTCTTGCCTAGGCGAAAAGGCAAACTCTACTAGACCAGAAATTGAACAAATACTTATCTCTAATTCCCAAGGATCAGATGAGGAGAAGTTTGAACGAGATTTATACATAATCAGGCGCAGAATTGAGAAAGCGGTAACTGCTGCGCAGATAAAAGATTTTTATGTTTGTTCATTATCGTGCAGATCAATTATTTACAAAGGAATGATGCTTGCAGAGCAAGTAGCAGTATTTTACCCAGATTTGATGGATGAACGTTTTGTTTCGGCATTTGCAATTTATCATCAAAGATATTCAACAAACACATTCCCACAATGGTGGTTAGCTCAACCATTTAGAATGCTTGCTCATAATGGTGAAATTAATACTTTAAAAGGAAATGTAAATTGGATGAAATCTCATGAAATCCGAATGATTTCTAGAAATTTTGGTGAATGTGGTGAGGATATAAAACCAATAGTTCCATCAGGATCGTCTGACTCAGCTGCTTTAGATGCAGTGTTTGAAACTATAGTTCGCGCAGGTAGATCTGCTCCAATGGCAAAAACAATGCTTGTTCCAGAAGCTGTAAATTCCATTAATGTCAAAGATGAATGGAAGGCAATGTATGAGTACTGTAATTCAGTAATGGAGCCTTGGGATGGTCCAGCAGCTTTAGCTATGAC
>JGI26117J46588_1000138_pt1 | contig 15011 bp, 17 predicted proteins | sample AOAMet_48_BLW_10_2_FD_46588 | JGI IMG/M metagenome (IMG submission 46588)
GAAGATTTAATCACGATACGCATGTTCCTTTAATTTTGTATGGAAATGGAATTAANAAAGGATCNACNAACAGAGAAACTGATGTGATTGATATTGCCCCAACTGTTGCTGCAGTNTTAGGAATTAATTCTCCAAACGCCTCAACNGGCCGAGTCATTTTTGAAGCTATTGATGATTAAAAATCTAAAAATATTANTAATACACCTTTCGGTATTTTTCTTAATGCTATTTAATTTTTCATGTTCAGATTTGAACTTTGATGTAGTTGTAGTTGGTGGAGGAACTAGCGGCGTAGCTTCAGCTATTCAGTCTTCTAGGCTTGGTTCCAAAACTTTACTTATTGAAGAATCTAATTGGCTAGGAGGAATGTTAACATCGGCTGGAGTTAGTGCTGTGGATGGAAATTATAAAATGCCCTCAGGTTTTTTAAAAGAGTTTAGAGACAGTTTAGTTTCTTATTATGGTCATTTGGACAGTCTTAAAACAGGCTGGGTAAGTAATTTTATGTTTGAACCGTCTGTAGGAAATAGAATACTTAAAGATATTGCTAAACAAGAAAATAATTTAACAATCTTGTATGGTTCTACTGTTAGTGAAGTAGTTAAGAAGGAAAATTTTAGTATTAAAGTAAATGAACTCCCTTCACTATATAAAGCTAAAATTTTAATTGATGCGACTGAACTAGGAGATTTAATTCCACTGTTAAATCTTCCGTATTTTATTGGAATGGACTCCACTAAAAGATTTAACGAAGATATTGCACCAGAGCTATCTAATAATATCATTCAAGATTTAACGTATACTATGATTTTGAAAGACTTCGGTAAAAACATGACAATTACAAAGCCCAAAAATTATAATAGAAAAGAATTTATCTGTTCCTATGATTCTGGAGAATGTGACAAAAAAGTTAATAAATTATGGTCTAAAGAAAAGTTAATCAGCTATGGTGAACTTCCCAATAAAAAATATATGATTAATTGGCCCATAAACGGGAATGATTACTATACTAATTCAATTGAAATGAACGCTGAGCAGCGCTTTTTGAATTATGAAAAAGCTAAACAAAAATCGTTAAGATTTTTATATTTTATTCAAACTGAAATGGGGTTTAGTAATTTGTCTTTAGATTATGAGCAATACCCCACTAAAGACGGATTTCCATTAATACCATACCATAGAGAATCTAGAAGATCCATTGGAAAGGTTACTTTAACATTAAATGATATTAAATCTCCATATTCACAACAATATCCAATTTATAGAACGGGAATTGCTGTTGGAGATTATCCAGTTGACCATCATCATGGCGCTTATTCAAATTATAATAATCTTCCCAAGCTTGATTTTTATCCTGTCCCATCTTATACTGTTCCAATCGGAAGCTTAATTCCTAAAAATATTGATAATTTTATTGTAATTGAAAAATCTATCTCAGTCTCTAACCTTGTAAATGGAACTACTAGACTACAACCAGTTGTGATGCAGATCGGTCAAGCCTCAGGAATTCTAGCTTCTTTAGCAATTAGAAAGAAAAAAAGTATTGATCAGATCAATATAAGAGATGTTCAGTCAGAGATTTTAAAAAATAATGGCTATATATTGCCCTATGTTGATGTTGACGCTGAAGATTTAAATTTTATAAGTTACCAAAAAATAGGCGCTTGTGGTATTTTAAGATCAGAGGGATTAAATATAGGATGGGAAAACAAAACTCTTTTTTATCCAAATTCTAAACTGGAGAAAAAACATATATATTTTGATAATTGGACTATGTTTAAAACTGATCAAATTCCTTTTCCCGAAGTAACGTCAATTAAAAATATTTTAAATTGGATTAGAGAAATTAAAGGAGATTCTTTCTCAAGTGAATCAGAATATTTAGAATTATGGAAAAGGCACAGCTTATCTGATTTTAGTTTAGAACGAACTATTACAAGAGGAGAGTTTTCAGTTTTAGTAGATAAAATAATTGACCCCTTTTCAAATGTTAATGTTGATTATTACGGTAATATAATCTACTAGTTAAATGATTAGAAAAGCAACAAAAGATGATTTACACAGAATAATTGAAATAACAAAAGCTTGTGCTGTTTTTATGATTTCAAATAAAATATTTCAGTGGAACGAGCACTATCCAAATATTGAAACTTTTGAGAAAGATGTTTTAAGTCAAAATTTGTANGTCCTTGAAATAAAAAATAAATTGATTGGTTGTTTAGTGATTTCTAACAAAATGGATGAGTTTTATTCAAAAGTAAAATGGTTAACCCCCAACCAAAATAATATTTATTTACATAGACTTGCTATTGACCCTGAATTTCAGAAAAAAGGATATGCAAAGCAGCTAATGACTTTTTCTTTTAAATATGCAAAAACAAAAAACATCAACTCTATTAGACTAGACACTTTTAGTGGGAATCCGTTTAACAATATATTTTATTCTAACTTAGGATTCAAAAAATTAGGTAAAATATATTTTAGAAAACAAAGTGATAAACCTTTTTATTGCTTTGAGAAGGTAATGTAAAGGAATCTTTTACTTTTGTATAAAATTAAAATTAATGAACAAGATTAGAATTACTAAACAATTTAATTTTGAAACAGGACATGCATTGTATGGATATGATGGAGCGTGTAGAAATGTGCATGGACATAGTTATAAGCTTTTTGTTACAGTTATCGGTTCTCCTAATGAAGATTCTGGTAACGTTAAATATGGAATGGTAATCGATTTCAAAGATTTAAAAAAAATAGTAAAGGAAGAGGTTGTTGATGTTTTTGACCATGCAACAGTTTTTAATAAAAACACTCCACATAAAGAATTAGCAATGACTTTAAAAAATAGCGGACACAAAGTTATTTTGGCTGATTATCAACCAACATGCGAGCTGCTTATTATAGACTTTGCTCACAAAATTAAAAAACGTCTTCCACCATATATTTCGCTTCATTCACTTAAATTACAAGAAACAGAATCTTCATTTGCTAATTGGTATGAAAGTGATCAATAGTTTTATAAATATAGATTTACAGAAAGAAGAAAAAATATATTTTTCTTCTGATAATCATTTAGGGGCCCCAGATAACTCAAGTAGTTTAAAAAGAGAGAAAAGGTTTGTTAATTGGCTAGATTCAATAAAGCACGATGCAAAAGTTGTTTTTTTATTAGGAGATTTATTTGATTTTTGGTTTGAATATAAAAAAGTTGTTCCTAAAGGTTTTGTAAGGACTTTAGGTAAATTAGCAGAACTGTCTGACTCGGGTATTAAAATTTATTTCTTTGTCGGTAATCACGACTTATGGATGAATGGTTATTTTGAAGAAGAACTTAATATTACGGTTTTTCATAAACCGCAAAACTTTTCGATTTCTAACAAAAAATTTCTTATTGGGCATGGAGACGGTTTAGGTCCTGGTGACATTGGATTTAAAAGAATGAAAAAAGTTTTTTCCAATTCACTATGTAAATTTTTATTTAAATGGATTCATCCTGACATAGGTGTTAGTTTAGCCCAATATCTTTCAACAAAAAACAAACTTATTTCGGGGGTTGATGATCTTGAATATAAGGGGGATGATAATGAATGGCTTGTACAGTATGCAAAAAGAAAATTGACTCAAATTGAATATGATTATTTTATCTTTGGGCATAGACACATGCCTTTAGAGGTAAGTCTTAACAATAATGCTAAATATTTTAATCTTGGTGATTGGATTTCGTACTATTCTTACGCAGAGTTTGATGGTAATACAGTCGAATTAAAGTATTTTAAAAACCTTTCTGATAAATAATGATTGAAAAATCATCCGTAAGTTTAGAGCGTACTGTTCTAGTTGGAATTATTACTTTAAATCAACCAAAACACGTTCTGGAAGAATATTTGAATGAACTCAATTTTCTCACATATACAGCAGGAGGAACTGTAATAAAAAGATTCACACAGAAAATGAATTCCCCCGATCCTAAAACTTTTTTAGGCAAAGGTAAAATGGATGAATTATCGACATACATAAAAATACATGATATAAATTCTGTGATTTTTGATGATGAACTTAGCCCAGCTCAACAAGCAAATGTTGAAAAATTTTTGAAATGTAAAATTGTTGATAGAACGGGTCTTATACTTGACATTTTTGCTCAAAGAGCACAAACGAGTTATGCAAGAAATCAAGTTGAACTTGCACAATATCAATATATTTTACCCAGACTAAAAGGACTTTGGACACACCTAGAACGACAAAAGGGTGGTATTGGAATGAGAGGGCCTGGAGAAACTGAAATAGAGACAGATAGAAGAATTGTTCGCAACAAAATTAATTTACTTAAAAAAAAGCTTGTTACAATAGATAAGCAAATGTCTACTCAGAGAGGAAATAGAGGATCTTTGGTTAGAGTTGCTTTAGTAGGTTATACAAATGTTGGAAAATCAACATTAATGAATTCTATTTCAAAAGCAAAAGTATTTGCAGAGGATAAATTATTTGCTACTTTGGATACGACCGTTAGAAAAGTTGTTATTGAAAACATGCCCTTCTTGTTAACCGATACCGTAGGGTTTATAAGAAAACTACCAACCCAATTAGTAGATTCTTTTAAAAGTACGTTAACAGAAATAACAGAAGCAGATTTACTTGTTCATGTAGTTGATATTTCCCACTCAAATTTTAATGATCATATTGAATCTGTTAATTTGATCTTAAATGAAATAAACTCTAGTGACAAGCCCTTTATTATGGTGTTTAATAAAACGGACAAGTTTATGGAGAATAAAGAGTTAATTGAAGATGTTAATGATATGGATTATGAGAAAAACAGTATAGAAAGTTTAAAGAAAAGCTTAAGGAAAAAGTATGATAAAATATTTTTTATGTCTGCTTTAAACAAAGATGATATAAATAATTTTAGAAGAGATGTTTATAAAGAAATCAGGAAAATACATATTACCAGATTTCCTTATAACGCATTTTTATATCCTGATATTACTTAAGTCTAAATTACTCAAATCAATATTCAACCCAAGTCCAAGAACCTCTCTTACCTGAACTCTTTTAATTTCATTGTCATCATAAACAAATTGAAAAATTAAATTAGTTGAAATGTATTGATTTACTTTCATAACAAAATTGAATGTACAATCGAAATCTACATTTTGAGGACGATCTAAATAATCAGAATATAAGCTTAATCTATTTTCTAAAGACACATTTTCAAAAATCTCTGATTTATAATAAGCTCTAATGGAAGCTCCAAGTTCAAACCTGCTGTTCCCTCCCTTTTTAACTCCAAAGTAAGTTTGAGTTTCATTTAGATCTTCAGTAAAAACTCTGTTTACTAAAATTAATTTTCCAGTCATTGGAGCAACGTTTACCCAAAAATCCTTACTCTTTTTCCAATATAATCCCACCCCTAGTTGTAGTGTAGCAGGCGAAAAAAATCTAGATTTTTCGGTTCTATTAGGATTTCCATTTGAGTCTTTCCCAAATCTATAACCCTTAGCAAATTGAGTTTGAAAATTGAAAAAACTAGAATAACTCCATTTTCCGATTATATCATTATTAAATTTTTTTCCTAAAACTGAATTTACTTCAATTCTATCATCTGTTTTTTTTAAAAACTCACTTCCACTGATTTTATTTAATCCAAAATTGCTAATTAATTTGGTATCCCAATCCCAACCATTATCAGCATAATTAAAATTGTAATCAATTTTAAGAGTTCCAGATATACTACTTTGACCTCCTGAGGTCCAATTACTGAAACTAGATTGATTAACTAAAAAAACTGCATTTCCAGAATTTTTCCATTTAGATTCTATCTCATCTTGAGAAAATAAAGGGGTACTAATGAATAACAAGGCTAGTAATTGGATTATTTTAAGTTTCATTAAAATTTATTTGATGATTTGTAGATAGGTACAGACGAACAAGCTTCACCAAACATTATACTTTTAGCTTCTAACTGTAATTTTTCTAATAATACAGAGTATGCTAAAAGTGGAACCTTTTGATCTGAACATCCTTTAATAATAACAGGTTTTTCTTTAAATATTGAAAAATCAAAAGCATCAACTATTTCTGTAATTAATTTAACATTTAAAACTTCTTTTGATCCAATAACGTTTCTTACATTAAAAGTATTCAGTTGTGAACTAATAAGTATATACGCCCAGTCAGGAACTATTGCATCATTTGAACATATTATATAAACTGCTTTGTTTTTATATTTTCTCCAGTCGAAATTTTTTACTTTTTCTCTAAAGTCTTTTTCTAAAAGAAATAACTCATCTTTCAACCAAGGCTTTATGTCAAATGAAACTCTTTCAATTTTTGGAAAGAAATGTTCCAAATCAATTGTCTCCAACTTACTATTAGCAACTCTATTTATTATTTCTTGGGACATTATAAAAATCCAAGTTCTAATTTAGCTTCTTCACTCATAAGATCTCTTGTCCAAGGAGGGTCAAAGGTAAGTTCAACTTTAGCTTCTGCTACTTCTTCGATAGACCTAACCTTATCTTCTACCTCTAAAGGAAGAGTTTCTGCTACAGGGCAATTAGGTGTTGTAAGGGTCATTAATACTTTAACATGATTATCTTCATTAACAAAAACATCATAGATCAAACCTAACTCATAAATATCAACAGGGATTTCAGGATCGTATATTGATTTAAGTACTTTTACAATTTTTTCTCCTAATTCGTTTGCGTCCATAATATTAGTTTTTATTAAATGCTAATGCATAATATTTAATTTGTTTAATCATTGATAAAAGACCATTTGCCCTAGTCGGGGATAGGTGCTCTTTCAATCCAATTTTATCAATAAATTCAAGGTTAGCTTCAATAATATTTTTTGGAGTTTGATTTGAGAAAACCCTTAATAATACTGCGGCAATTCCTTTTGTTATAATTGCTTCACTATCAGCTTTAAAAATCAATTTATCATCTTTTAGCTCAGCGTGAAGCCACAACTTACTTTGACATCCTTTTATTAAATTAGAATCAACTTTATTGCTTGGATCAATTAATTCAATTGACTTACCTAACTCAATCATATATTCATAACGTTGCATCCAATCTTCAAAAAGAGAGAATTCTTCAACGATTTCATTTTGAACTTCAATTATATTCATGTTGTTTCTATCTATATTAAAGATACAAATTAGCTTAACATTGCTACAGCTCTTTCTAATGATTTACAGAAATAATCAATTTCTTCTTTAGTATTATAAAAAGAGAATGAAGCCCTTACAGTACCAGAAATCCCAAAGTAATCCATTACTGGTTGTGCACAGTGCTGCCCTGTTCTTACAGCAATTCCAAATTTATCTAAGATTGTACCTATATCATATGAATGTAGTTCACCAATATTGAATGATATTACAGAAGTTTTATGTTTTGCTTCACCATACATCTTGAATCCTGGAATTTCTTTTAATTTATTTGTAGCGTAATTTAAAAGTTCAGTCTCATAAGATTCGATACTATCAAAGCCAAGATTGTTTAAATAATCTAATGCCATCCCAAAACCAATAGCACCAACAATATTTGGTGTACCAGCTTCAAATTTGTGAGGAAGATCGGCGTATGTAGTTTTTTCAAATGTCACCTCAGAAATCATTTCACCACCACCTTGGTATGGAGGCATTTTGTTTAGCCATTCTTTTTTACCAAACAACATTCCNATCCCAGTNGGACCACATAGTTTATGAGCTGAAGTTGTGTAAAAGTCAACATTTAATTCTTGTAGATCAGCTTTGATATGAGAACTGGCTTGAGCTCCATCAATTAAAACTGCAGCTCCAAATTCATGCGCTTTTGAAATTATTGATTTTATCGGATTAATTGTTCCCAAAGCATTAGACACGTGATTGACAAAAACTAATTTAGTTTTTTTAGAAAGCAGATTTAAAAAAGAATCGTAATTAAGTTCTCCTTTACTTGTTAAAGGAATTACTTTAATTTTTGCCCCATTTTTTTCACACATCATTTGCCACGGAACAATATTTGAATGATGTTCAAGTTCAGAAATTAAAATTTCATCATCTTTACTTAGCAGATTAGTGAAACCGTTTGCAACTAAATTTATTGAGTGTGTTGTTCCAGATGTTAAAATAATTTCATTTGAATCTTTAACATTAAAATGTTCTTGGATTTTTTTTCTAGCATCTTCGTATGCATCAGTAGCCTCTTGACTTATACTATGTACCCCACGATGAATATTGGAATTATAATTTGAGTAATAATCTACAATACTATCAATAACTTTTGACGGTTTTTGACTTGTTGCAGCATTATCAAAATAAACAAGAGGATAGCCGTTTACTTTTCTTTTAAGTATTGGAAAATCTTCTCTTATTTTATTTACATCAAAAGCCATATTTAAAGATCAAACCCTAAGTCAACTCCAAGTTTGTTTGCAATTATTTTTTTAATTCTAGATTTAACAGATGGAATATTTACACTTTCAAGTACGTTATTTGCGAATGCAAATGTTAACAATGCTTTTGCTTCTTTTTTAGGGATTCCTCTAGCTCTTAAATAAAATAAAGCATCTTGATCTAGCTGTCCAATTGTACATCCATGCGAACATTTAACATCATCAGCAAAAATTTCTAACTGAGGTTTTGAGTTAATAGTGGACTTGTCTGTGAGTAAAATATTATTATTCTGTTGGAAAGCATTTGTTTTTTGAGCTATTTTGTCAACCACGATTTTACCATTAAACACACCAGTTGATTTTCCGGAGTATATGCCTTTATAATCTTGATGACTTTCACAGTTAGGGTTTGCATGATCTACAAGTGTATGATGATCAACCAATTGATTTTCATCAATGATTGTTATTCCCTTCATGATCGAATCTATATATGATCCTTTTTGAAAAAAGTTAAGATTATTTCTTGTTAATTTCCCCCCAAACGAAAATGTGTGAACTTTAGCTACACTTTTTTTATGTTGAGATATGTATGTATTATCTACTAATGAAGAAGTTAAATTATCGTTTTGAATTTTATAATAATCTAAAAGAGCATCTTGATCAACAAAAATTTCAGTAACAGAATTGGTAAAAATCGGATTACTTGTTAAGCTTTGGTGAGTTTCTATTATTTCGGCTTGAGAATTTTTTTCTAAAACAATTAGATTTCTTGGTTGTAGCATTAAAGCAGCCTCATTGCCAGTTGCAAAGTGAATGACTTCAACGGGTTTTTCTAATATTTTATTTTTAGGAATATGAATATAAACTCCTTCTTTTGAAAAAGCTGTATTTAATAGAGATAAGGAATCTTTTTTGTTTACTGAAGAATCAAAATATTTGGATATTATTTCAGAATAAGCGGGTTTAGTTAATGCTGCAGAAAGTATACAAATATCAACTCCGTCATGACTGGTTTGAGAAAGAAACGGATCAAATAATCCATCTACAAAAACAAGTTTATACGTTTCTGTGTTATCAATAAAATAATTTTGAACGTTTTTAAATTCTAGTACATTTTTCTTTTTTGAAAAAACAGTATAATCTTCTTTTAATACATTTTTTAGTGAAGTGTATTTCCAAGCTTCAAGCTTTTTGTTAGGGAATCCTAATTTTTCAAATTCTTTTATAGCTTCAGTTCTAATATTATGAACAGGAGACTGAACATTAATATCTAGCTCAAATGCTAAAAATGACGAAACTAATTTATCTGCTAATGACATTATTATTTTATTTTATCCAATCGTATCCTTTTTCNTCCAGCTCGTGAGCCAAACTCTTATCACCAGATTTAACAATTTTACCCTCGTGTAAAACATGAACAAAATCAGGAATAATGTAATCCAGTAATCTTTGATAATGTGTAATAATTATTACTGCGTTATCTTTATTTTTAAGTTTATTAACTCCGTTAGCAACTATTTTTAAAGCATCNATATCAAGTCCTGAATCTGTTTCGTCTAAAATAGAAAGACTAGGTTCTAGCATAGCCATNTGAAAAATTTCATTTCTCTTTTTTTCACCACCAGAAAACCCTTCATTTAATGATCTAGATAAAAATCTAGAATCAATTTCTAAAAGCTCTGCTTTTTCTCTAATTTTTTTAAGCATTTTATTGGCAGGCATTTCACTTTCATTTCTAGCTTTTAAATTTGAATTTATAGCTGTTTTGATGAAATTAGTAACAGTTACACCTGGAATTTCTATAGGATATTGAAACGACAGAAAAATTCCTTTGTGAGCTCTTTCTTCAGCCGCAAGCTCTATTATATTTTCNTTTTTAAAAACAATATCACCTTTGGTAACCTCATAATCTTCATTTCCAGCTATCACGGATGAAAGTGTGCTTTTCCCAGATCCGTTAGGNCCCATAATAGCATGAATTTCACCGGCTTTAACGTCTAGATTAATTCCATTTAAAATTGGCTTTCCTTCAACACTNACGTGTAAATTATCTATACTTAACATATTTTATTTTTTAATTATCCCACCGAACCTTCGAGTGAAATTTCTAATAATTTTTGTGCTTCAACGGCAAATTCCATTGGAAGCTTATTTAATACTTCTTTACTAAATCCATTTACAATTAATGCTATCGCTTTTTCGGTATCAATTCCTCTTTGGTTACAATAGAAAATTTGATCTTCACCTATTTTACTAGTTGAAGCCTCGTGTTCAACAATTGCAGTTTTATTTTTTGCCTCGATGTAAGGAAAAGTATGTGCACCACATTTATTACCCATTAGCAATGAATCACATTGAGAAAAATTTCTAGCATTTTCAGCTCTAGAATTTATTTGAACTAAACCTCTGTAGCTGTTTTGAGATTTCCCTGCAGAAATTCCTTTCGAAATGATTGTGCTTTTAGTGTTTTTACCTAAGTGTATCATTTTTGTTCCAGTATCAGCCTGTTGATAATTGTTAGTTACGGCAATTGAGTAAAACTCTCCAACACTATTGTCACCTTTTAAAATACAAGAAGGATATTTCCATGTAACTGCAGAGCCAGTCTCGACTTGTGTCCACGAAATTTTTGAATTAGTACCACAGATTCCTCTTTTGGTGACAAAATTGTAAACTCCACCTTTTCCGTTTTTATTTCCAGGAAACCAGTTTTGAACAGTTGAATACTTAATCTCTGAACCATCTAATGCGATTAACTCTACAACTGCAGCATGAAGTTGATTTTCATCTCTTGATGGAGCTGTGCAGCCTTCTAGATAACTTACGTAACTGTCTTTATCCGCAACAACAAGGGTTCTTTCAAATTGTCCTGTTCCTGCTTGATTTATTCTAAAGTATGTAGAAAGTTCCATTGGACATTTAACGCCCTTAGGGATGTAGCAAAAACTACCATCACTAAATACCGCACTGTTGAGTGCAGCATAGTAATTGTCTGTTCTTGGAATAACTGTTCCAATATATTTTTTAACGAGTTCAGGATGTTCTTTGATGGCCTCGGATATGCTCATAAAAATAATTCCNTTTTCTCCTAAAGTCTTTTTAAAAGTGGTGGCAACCGATACTGAGTCAACTACAATATCCATTGCAACGTTATTCATTTTTTTTTGTTCATCTACNGAGATACCTAATTTTTTGTACATCGCCAATAAGTCAGGATCAACATCGTCAAGTGTTTTGTTAGGGTCNACAACAGTTGGAGCTGAGTAATAAGCAATTGCTTGAAAGTCCGGTTTTTGATACTTTACATTTGCCCAATCTGGCTCCTCCATANTTTTCCAAACTTTGTAAGCTTCTAGCCTCCACTCTGTCATCCATTCAGGNTCTTCTTTTTTCTTTGAAATTGCTCTAACAATAGATTCGTCTAGTCCAACAGGAAATGTTTCAGAATCTATATCCGTGTAAAAACCATATTCGTATTCCTTAGTTTCTAATTCTTTTTTTAATTCCTCTTCTGTATAAGCCATATTATAAGTTTATAATGAAAAACTTTCGCCACATCCACACGTTCTATTCGCGTTGGGATTGTTAAAAACAAAACCCTTACCATTTAATCCACCAGAGAATTCAAGTGTTGTTCCAATTAGATATAAAAAACTTTTTTTATCTACAATAATTTTAACTCCGTTATCTTCATAAATTTTATCGTCTTCATTCGTTTTGTTGTCAAAATTTAGATCGTACGATAATCCCGAACAGCCTCCACTTTTAACACCAACTCTAACGTAATCCTCGTTGTAGCTGAAGCCATCAGCTTTCATAAGCTTAATTACTTCAGTTTTTGCCTGTTGTGAAACTTTAATCATTTTAATTAATCTAAATATTTTGCAAATATAATCTATTTATGTTTTTTAACCTCAATATTTATCTAGATTACCCCATTTAGTTTGTTTGAGATAAGATTCAATAATAATGCCAATTAAATTATATTTGCAAAAAAAATAAATTGGAAAAAGAAAAGAAAAACAACGATTTAACCTCCATTTCTGAACTAGGAGAATTTAGGTTGATTGAAGAAATCACTAAAACATTTGAAATTNTAAATGATTCAACTGATTTAGGAATTGGAGATGATGCAGCAGTTTTAGATTTTAAAGGAGATAAAGTATTGGTTTCTACTGACATGTTAGTAGAAGGAGTTCATTTCGATCTAGCCTACACACCTTTAAAACATTTGGGTTACAAATCTGTTATTTCAAATCTTTCTGATATTTATGCTATGAATGGCATTTGTACTCAAATAACAGTAAGTATTGCCCTTTCAAATAGATTTACTCTTGAATCAGTTGAAGAACTTTATNTAGGTATTCGCGCAGCTTGTAAAAAATTCAAAATTGATCTTGTTGGTGGAGACACTACTAGTTCTAATAAGGGTCTTATAATCAGCATTTCAGCTATTGGCCGTTCTGTAAATAAAACAATAACTAAAAGAACTGGAGCTAAAGAAAATGATCTTTTGGTTGTTTCGGGAGATTTAGGAAGTGCCTATATGGGTTTACAAATATTAAAACGAGAAAATGAGGTTTTTAAAGTTAATCCTAAAAATCAACCTGATCTTTCAGCTTATGCTTATCTTTTACAAAGACAATTAAAACCTTTTACAAAGACAATTAAAACCTGAAGCAAGAAAAGATGTTATTGACTTCCTTTCTGCAAACAATATTGTTCCAACTTCAATGATAGACATAAGCGATGGTCTTTCTTCCGAAATTCTACACATATGTAAAAACTCAAATGTTGGTTGTAATGTTTATGAAGAGAAAATTCCAGTTAGTGAGGAGTTAAAAGCCGCATGCGATGAATTTAAATTACACCCAACAACGGTTGCAATGAGTGGCGGTGAAGATTATGAATTATTATTTACCATCAATCAAAAAGATTATGATAAAATTAAAAACAGTAACGATTTAACTGTAATTGGGCATATAACTAGTAAAACAAAAGAGGCAAACCTTATAACAAAAGCAGAACAAGAAGTGCCTATTACTGCTCAAGGATGGAAATCTTTTTAGACTCTGTTAATATCAAGTTAAATCCTTTTAAAAAATAAGATAATAATGTACTTTTGGCCTCCTAATAATTAATTTATGAGCAGTGTTTTTTTAATAAAAGCTTTACAACTTATTTTAAGTTTAGCAATTCTTGTAGTTCTGCATGAGCTAGGACATTTTATTCCAGCCAAACTATTTAAAACTAAAGTTGAAAAGTTTTATTTGTTTTTTGATTGGCCATTTTCTTTGTTTAAGAAAAAAATTGGAGATACTGAATATGGAATTGGAGTTCTTCCCCTAGGAGGTTACGTAAAGATTGCAGGAATGATTGATGAGAGTATGGATACGGAGCATTTAAATAAAGAGCCAGAACCATGGGAATTTAGATCTAAACCNGCATGGCAAAGATTAATTATAATGCTTGGCGGAATAGCAGTCAATATCTTTCTTGGCTTTGCAATTTACGCTATGGTTGCATTTGTTTGGGGTAAAACAGTTTTAACAAATGAGAATTTACCTAATGGATTTGAAGTAGCAGAAGTTATTAAACCTTATGGTTTTAAAGATGGGGACAAGATTCTTCAGGTTAACGGTGAGGCTTTAGAAGATGCAAGAGACATCAACAAGTATTTGTTTTTAAGAGATGTTAGTGAAGTTAGTGTAGAGCATTTAAATGGAAATAAAGAAAATATTTCTATTCCAGATAATATTGGTACTATTATGTTTGAAAACGGAGCAATTAGAGCTTTTAACCCTTTTTGGGTTCCTGCAATTCTAGATTCAATAGTTCCTAATTCTCCAGCTTACAATTCAGGTTTTTTAAAAGGTGATAGAATTGTAAAAGTTAATGGAAATGATGTCGTTAAATGGGAAGAATTTACAGAACAGGTAAAAGCAAATACAACTCAAAATATTGATATTGATATAAAAAGAGGAAATGAAATAATTTCAAATACAGTAACATTAAATGATAACAATCAAATAGGTGTTTACGTTTTGGAACCAGGTAATTTAACTCCAACAACTTTAAAATACTCTTTTGTTGAAAGTATAAATGACGGATTTGACAGAGCCTACTGGGAGCTTTTAGATTATGTAGGTCAATTTAAATATATTTTCACCGAAAAAGGAGCATCTCAGTTAGGAGGTTTTGCAGCAATAGGTAATTTATTTCCAGCAGAGTGGAATTGGAAAGATTTTTGGGAAACGACTGCACTTTTATCAATTATTCTAGCTTTTATGAATGCGTTACCTATTCCCGCTTTAGATGGAGGACATGTTATGTTTTTGATGTATGAAGTTGTTACTGGGTCTAAGCCTAACGATAAGTTTATGGAATATGCCCAGATTACAGGATTCTTTTTGTTAATGGCATTAGTTTTATATGCCAATGGAAATGATGTTGTTAGATTTTTATTTAATTAATTTTTGAATTAATTAATTTGACTACGTTAAAATATAAATTATATTTGCCCTCGCTAAATGCAAACTCCTCCTTAGCTCAGTTGGTTAGAGCATCTGACTGTTAATCAGAGGGTCCTAGGTTCGAGCCCTAGAGGGGGAGCAAGTAATACCGTTACA